>JGI10216J12902_101402015_pt1 | contig 28696 bp, 3 predicted proteins | sample KanNatreferecore_FD_12902 | JGI IMG/M metagenome (IMG submission 12902)
TGTCCCGAGCAGCACTCGCCGAGCGCTATGCCGATCATGGCGAGCTCCGATACAGCCTGCGGTCACTCGAACGATTCGCTCCCTGGATTCGACGCGTCTTCATCGTCACGAACGGTCAGCGCCCGGCATGGCTCAACGCTGCTTGCCCGCGTGTGAGGGTCGTCTCCCACGCCGAGATCTTCGCTGAGCCGAGGGACCTGCCGGTATTCAGCTCGCGGCCCATCGAATGGAACCTTCACCGCATTCCAGGACTGTCGCGGCACTTTCTCTACATCAACGACGACATGTACTTCGGCCGGACCGTCGAAAGGTCGTTCTTCTACACGCCGGAGCGCGGACTCGTGCTGCACGCCAGCGCGCACTACGCTTTCGACCCCGGTGAAGAACAGCCACGGCTGGTCAGCGACACTCCACGACCGCCTCCGCCACCGGCGCCGGGCAAGCTCAAGATGCTGCGGCATACGCACGCCGTTCTCGATCGCATGTTCGGGCCGCGACGACGTGGATTCTACTTCCTCGGGATTCCCTATTTCATGGACCGAGACGTCATCTCGCAACTCGTAGCGCGGTGTGAACACGAGGTCCGCGAGACAATGACGCACAAGTTTCGCAACGACTCCGACTTCCACCTCTACCACGCCTACGCGTCGTACCTCGTCGATTCACGGGCGGCCCCACACGAAGTGCGCCCCTATGTCGAAACGCCCCGGTTCGGCGCCACCAACGGGGTCGACCTGATTCCAGAGATGCTCGAGTTCTTGCGCGGCTTCTTCCCCGAACCCTCTGAATTCGAAGCCGCGGCAGCGGACTTCGTCGGGGAATTCGAGGGCGGCTGACGCGCGCACGCCGAGCTGTTCATTGCTCGTGGGTCCGCGGAGCCGAACTCGTGCTGGACCGCACCACGGGGGGCTCTTCCCGCGCCACGACAACGCCATCTTCGAGCTTGATGACCGCATCCGCCAGGTGGAAGTACCGGTCGTCATGCGTAATCACTACAACGGCCTTTCCCTGATTGCGTAGGTCCGGCAAGATTCGACTATAGAAAATCTTCTTGAACGATGGGTCCTGGTCAGCGGCCCACTCGTCGAAGACGCAAATGGGACGATTCTCGAGGAGCGCGACGACGAGCGCCAACCGCTTCCGCTGCCCTTGAGACAAGGCCGTCGTCGATAGCTTTCCACCGCGGCTGCTGACGATATCCGCCAGACGAACGGACTCGAGGTACTCGGTCGCCCGACGATCGACGTCTTCAGCGGGAACGCCCCAAAGCCGGTCGAACAGATAGTAATCGGAAAATACCGTCGAGAAGTGCTGTCGATACCATTCTCGATTTCGATCGTCGATCTCTGTCCCATCCAGATAGATCCGCCCGCTCGCGGGGACGTAGAGCCCAGTCAGCAGCTTGGCGAGGGTCGACTTTCCGCTCCCGTTGCCGCCGATTACGAACACAACCTGCCCAGCGCGAACGGTAAAATCGATGGGTCCCAGCTGGAACGTGCGCGACTGGTCCTTTTCCGATCCGTATGCGTGGGTAACCCCGACGAGCCGCAACTCCCTCGCTTCGGATCGAGACGCCGGCCCCGTCGTGGCCTCGAGATTGTCGCCGGCAAGCCGTATCCCCATCGTCTCGATGTTCGAGAGTGCAACCACCGCGCGGCTGGACGCTGGAAAGAACTGGAAGATGCCTTCGATCGGCGCGATCGCGTACAAGACGCCGAGGACGTACGCCGCAGCGACCCCTGTCGAGAACCACTCGACTCGTCCCGCCATTGCGATAATCAAGCCAATGAGCGCGAACGACACCAGTCGTGCCCAGCTCTGTATGCCGGCCGAGAGCACGTTCGCGGTGTTGCGCGTCTCGCGCAGGCTCGCGGCAGCTCTCACGATCCCATCTGCGAAGAACGCTCCTCGCCGCGCTTGGTTGGTGCGCAGCTCCTTTGCCCCGTCGGTGAGGCCACGGAAGTGCTGATACAGCTCATCCACTCGGAGCCGCGACTCACGCTCGACCCGCGATACCCTCTTGAGCATGAGCTGGATCAGCCAGCAGCCGCCGAGCACCCAAGCAGCGGTCAGCAAGAACGCGCGCCACGATGACAGTGCCAGGTAGCACGACGCGGCCAGTACGGTCGCGGCGTTGACGATAAAAATGGGGAATTGCCATGCCACTTCGGCGAGCTTCTCGACATCTTCCGTCAGGGCGGCGTGCATCTTCGCGGGCCCGAGCTCCTCGAACTGGCGCAACGGAAGCGCGATGATTCGCCGACAGAGGCGCGTTCGCAGGTCCATCAGCATGGAGGTGGCAATGCGATGCAAGGTCACTCGCATTGCCAGGCCGGCACCGACGGCAACGAGCGCCAGCAGGGCGTATCCGCCGATGGAAACGGCGCCGGACACGCCCGAGAACGCCGCCTTGGTCAATGCCAGCGTTGCGGCGGTGGCGGCCGCTGCCACGATGCCGGCAACGGCGACGAACGCCGCTTGCGCGCGCGCTCCCCGCAGCAGGAAAATTACCAGACCAGCCATGGCTTTCCGTTTCCTTGAGGCTGGACCGTTTTCAATGCCGATCCCTGATCGAGGTTCCTGCAGGCAGGGTACGTGAGCTGTGCCCAAACGTCTTGTTTCCCGGACAGCGAAGGCAGCGCACACCTTGCGACAGGTCTGAAGCGGGGGCTTCGACCCTGCCCGGCGCACACCGGTGACAGCTGGCCTGAACGGTGATTACCTGGGCCGTCCAAGGTCTCGAGAGACGCGCCACGCACTTTGCTGGGAGGCCGCGCAGAACCATGAACAGCTATTCGCAGCTGGCGGAAATGCTCACCGCCGCCGCGCCCAGCACGCTCCCGTCGCTGGAGGTGCTGGCGGGCCGTGCAGGGCAGTTTGCCGCAATGTTCCAGTCGTACTTCCGTCGTGCGCGCGTCCGGCCGCGGGGCGTGATCCACTTGGGAGGCAATATCGGCAACGATCTTGTCGCCTGGTTCATGCTCGGGGCCGAGAAGCTGCTGGTAGTCGAGCCAAACCCCTCCCTGCACGAGCAGCTGGCTCGGCACGTTGACTTCATGAACCTGGTTCGACAAACGGTCGACGGATTGCTGGGGATGCCGAGCGCCGAATGGATTCGGATTGCGAAAGTCGGCGTCGGAGACGCGGACGGCTCCGCCGTTCTGCACATCCCGGCAAGCGGCGACCATGAGAACGCCTCGACACTGGGCATCCCGGCGCGTGTGCGCGAAGTCCAAACCGTAACTGTGCCCATACGCAAAGTCGACTCCATCATGGCGGAACTGGCGTCCGGGTGGCCTCCAGAAGATTTCAATGTCCTGTACGCCAATATCGAGGGAGCCGAGCTACTTGCGCTCAAGGGTGCTCGTCAGACGCTCAAGCACATCGATTTCGCTTATATCGAGGCTAATACGGGGCCCAACTTTCCGGGGTGCCCCGCGCCGGAGGACCTCATCGCTTTCCTGGCGGACTTCGGGTTGCAACCGTTCTTTCGCATCGGGGGCGAGGTCCGTGACACCGAGTATCATGTGTACTCGAGATTGCCCGCACGATAGACCTGCGCGACACTGAAAGGCTCATCCGGGTAGCAAGTGCCGGCTCAATATGCGCGCTACTTGTAGCACCGCAGGGCTCCTTACGATTCCGTAGTGGTCCGCGTCGATGACGTGGGTCTCCACGTTGGCGGCGAATTCGCCCCAGCCAACGCGCTCGTGGCCGCGACTCCGCTCGGCGCGAAGAGATACGATTTTCCCGCCGTATCGGCCGGGCGTGAACGTGGTGCTCGCTAGCATGTTCGCTTGCAGCCGCCGCGCGGGTGCCCGCAGGGCAGCCGCATCGAAGCTTCTGGGAATGAGGCCGGCTCTGTGTGCCGCCTCAACCATCTGCTCGATGGCACCGCCCGGGCCGGACGCCAGTGCCTCGCCCAAGAGGTCCGACCCCAAACCGGCAAGACGGGCCATGTCCGCTAGCAACCACGCATATGCCGCCACCTCATCCAGCTCCGCGCTGGGACGAGGATCAGCATCGGCATCGATCACGGCCACCAGATCGACCGTGTCCCTCTGGGACTCGAGATGGCGCGCCATCTGGAAGGCCACCAGGCCCCCGAACGACCAGCCTCCCAAGCGATACGGACCATGTGCGCAAACGCCCTTGATCGCATCGACATATCGTGCGGCCAGCTGGTCGAGCGATTGGGGGCCAGCGGCATCGACTGCTTGGATGGCATGAATGGGCACATCCCGCGGAAGCTGGCGCGCCAGCTCGAGGTAGCATGCGACTTCGCCGCCGATCGCATGAACCAGGAAAAGCGGTGCTGCCTTTCCCTCCGGACGAAGCGGTACGACGCACTCGCGCCGGTGCGTCGGTACCGAGGAGTCGGCGTCCTTGGCCGCACGCACACGCTCTGCCAGCTGGGCAACGGTTGGCGCCTCGAACAGACCGTGCAAAGGCAGCTCGATTCCGAACGTCTGTCGGACGCGGGAGATCAGCTGCGCCGCCAACAGGGAGTGCCCTCCGAGCTCAAAGAAGCCGTCGAACACGCCCACGCGGGGAACTCGCAGGAGCTCGGCCCAAATCTCCACGAGCCGAGCTTCGATCGGATCCCTGGCGGCGACGAACGCGTCGGCATTGCTCGCCTCGGGAACGGGTAACCTGGTCCGATCGAGCTTGCCGTTCTGCGTCAGCGGCAGCCGGTCAAGTGTGACGAACGCGCTGGGGACCATGTAATCGGGAAGTCGTCGACTGGCGTCCTGCCGTAGCTCGGTCGCAGTGGTCTCGTAACCAGCGCGCAGAACGACGTACGCTACCAACCTCCGGTCCCCGGGGCGGTCCTCGCGCGGCACCACGGCAACCTCTCGTACTTCGCGTCTCTGGCCCAACGCGAACTCTACTTCACCCAGTTCGATCCTGAATCCGCGCAGCTTTACCTGGTGGTCGTTCCGGCCCAGGTATTCGAGGTTGTCATCTGGGAGGTACCGAACCCGGTCTCCGGTCCGATACATTCTCTGGCCGGCAATACCTCGATGCACGTCGGGAACGAATCGGTCCGAGGTCAGCGCGGGAGCTCCCCGATATCCGCGCGACACCCCATCTCCGCTCACGTAGAGCTCACCCGGGACCGAGGCGGGGGCCGGGGCGCACCATTCGTCGAGCACATAGAGCTGCGTGTTGGCGATTGGCCGCCCGATCGGTACAGAGCAGTAGGTGAGCGGACCTTCGGTCGCGTCGTAGATGGCGCACCCGACGACTGTTTCGGTCGGTCCGTATTCGTTGATCAGCCGGCTTTCCGGCGCGTAGCTGCGCCAGTGCTCGACGGTTCTCGGGTGGAGCATTTCGCCGCCGATGATCATCGCCGTAGGCGAGCCGCATGCACCCCGCTGGGGAGTCAATTCGGCGAGGACGTCGAGATGGGCTGGAGTGATCTTCAGCAGGGACGCCTCCTCGAGGACGGATGCCCTCTGGAGCGCGGCGATGTCGTCCTCGATGACGAAGCGGACGCGTCCCCCCACGAGCAGTGGGGTGAACATGCTGGTGACTGTGAGGTCGAATGCCATGGATGAGTGCACGATTGCACCGCGTGCGCTCGCTACCTGGTATGTGGCGGCGGCGTACGTCAGGTAGTTCACCAGCCCGCCATGGGTCACCATGACGCCCTTCGGCAGCCCCGTCGAGCCGGACGTATAGATCACGTAGGCGAGGCTCGTGCTCTCCAGCTGAACCGTCGACGCGCTCCGGCGGGACGGAGGATCCTCCGGTGGCGCGTCCACACACAGAACCGACTCCGCTGCAGGCAGCGCGCTAGCCTGAGCGCGAGTTGTCAAGATCCATCGAGCTCCTGCGTCGCGCAATACGTACGCCAGGCGGTCGCGCGGATACCTGGCGTCCACCGGCAGGTACGCCGCTCCCGCACGAAGCACGGCCAGCAGAGCCACGGCCAACTCGGTGGATCGCGGTACGCACACGCCAACCACCTGCTCGGGTCCCACGCCGCGCGCCGCCAGCTCCAGCGCGAGGCCCCAGGCTCTCGTCAGGAGCGTTTTATACGTCATCTGTGCGTCGTCGTCGGCGACAGCAATCGCGTCCGCGGTGTCCTGCGCCTGCATCTCGAAGAGCTCGTGGACGCAGTGGCCGGGGTATCGGGTCGCGGTGTCGTTGTTCGCAAAAAGCAAGCGATGCTGCTCCGACCGGAGCAAGAACGTCAGCCCGCTGAGTGCCCGGTCGGGACTGGCCACGATGGATTGCACGAGCGCCCGCCAGTGCTCAGCCATTCGCTCCACGGTTTCCACGCGGAACAGCTCCGTCGCATACTCGCAGGTGCAGACCAGCCTCCCATCAGCGGCCTCCGCGAGTGATAGCGTGAGGTCGAACTTCGCCGTCGCGCTATCCAGCTGGACCGCCTCGACCTCCATCGCTCCGACCCGCAGCTGCTCGATCGGTGCGTTCTGAAGCACCATCATCACCTGGAAGAGCGGTGTCCGGCTCAGGTCACGCTGCGGCGAGAGCTCGTCGACCACACGCTCGAAGGGCACCTGTTGGTGGGCGTAGGCGCCGAGGCATGTCTCCTTTACGCGCGCCAAGAGCTGGCGAAACGATCTGGTGCCGTCGACGTCGGTGCGCAACGCCAAGGTGTTGACGAAGAAGCCAATCAGAGGCTCGGTCTCGGCCGGCGCCCGATTTGCGATCGGGCTGCCCACCACGATGTCACGCTGACCGGAGTAGCGTGCCAACAGCACCTGCCACGCTGCCAGCAGGACCATGAACAGCGTGCCCCCGTCGGCGAGACCCAGCTCGCGCAGGCGACCGCTCAGCTCCGCGTCGAGCTCGAACCCGACGTATGCGCCGCGGTCGCCCTTCACCCTCGGTCGCGGGCGGTCCGTCGGCAGCTCCAGCACCGACGCGCCCTGCAGCTGGCCTCTCCAATAGGCAAGCTCGCGCTCCAGCACCTGCCCGGTGAGCCAGCCGCGCTGCCAGTGCGCATAATCGGCATACTGAATCGGCAGCTCCGGCAATGGTGACGAACGTCCATTTGCGTACGCGCCGTACAGGGCAGTCACCTCCTCCACCAGCACGCCGGTGGACCACCCGTCCGAAGCGATATGGTGCATCGTGAACAACAGCGCGTGGTCCTCCTCCGCCATCCGCAGCAGCTGCCCCCGCAGCACCGGTCCACGAGCGAGGTCGAAAGGGCGTTGGGCCTCGCGCACCGCGCAATGTCGAGCGAACACGTCCCGCAACGGAGCTTCGAGCGCGCTGAGGTCCACCAATGTCAGCCCGAGATCGCAGCCCTCGCGAACGCTCTGTCGCGGTTCCCCCTCGATCGACGCGTACGTCGTGCGCAGGACCTCGTGCCGTCGCACGACCTCGGTCAAGCTCGCCATCAGGAACTCGACTCTGAGGGGCCCTCTCAAGAACACCCCACCGGGCACGTTGTATGCGGCGCTGCCAGGCTGGAGCTGGTCCAGGAACCAAAGCCGCTCTTGTCCGAAGGACAGTCGCAGGTCAGCGCCTCCAGGGGCGCGAGTGATCGGCGGAGCGGACTCGGCAGCGCGTCGCTGGAGCCGTGCCGCGACCTGGCCGGCGAGCGCGGCTACCGTGCTCGCCTCGAACGCGCTCCGCAGGGGCAGCTCGATCCCGAACGTCCTCCGGATGCGCGATACGGCCTGCGTCGCCAGCAAGGAATTGCCGCCCAGCGCGAAGAAGTCGTCGTGGATGCCGACGCGGGGGACGCCCAGAACCTCGGACCAGATTCGCGCGATCGGCTCCTCGACCGGTCCACTCGCAGCCACGAAAGCGCCACCGCTGGCCGCCGGCGGCGCTGGCAGGGCCTTGCGATCTACTTTGCCGGTGGACGTCAGCGGTAGCTCGTCCAGCTCGACGATTGCACTCGGAACCATGTACTGCGGCAATCGTGCGCCGATCCAATCGCGCAGATCGTCCGCCGACGACGCCGCGGAGGGTCGCCTCACGACATACGCCACCAGCGTCGCCACCTTCGTGGAGCTCTCGCGGGCCACGACCACGGCATCCCGAACGGTCGGGTTGTCCCTGAATCGGTTCTCTACCTCTCCGAGCTCGATGCGCACGCCACGGACCTTGACCTGGTGATCCGAACGCCCGAGAAATCGGAGGTTGCCCGCGAGGTCGACTCGGACGATATCCCCCGAGCAGTACACGCGCGCGCCCACCTCCCCGAACGGATCCGGAAGGAATCTCTCTACCGTCCAGTCGGGCCGATCGTGATAACCGCGCGCGAGCTGGACCCCGCCAATGACCATTTGGCCAGCTGCCCCGATCGGACCGGGCTGCATACTCGAATCGAGCACATACGTCCGAACGTTCGGGTTCGGACGGCCCAACGGAACAGTTGCGTCGGTCACGCTGCACCGATGATGCGTGACGTCTACGGTCGTCTCGGTGGGACCATACGAATTGAACACCTCGCAGCGCAGTTTGGCGATCGCACTATCTCTCAGGTGCGGCGAGAGCGCCTCGCCCCCGGCCACGACCCGCTGCAGCTGCGCGCGCTCCAGCCGCTCATCCTCGAGTAGCGCTTCCAAGACGGAGGGTACCACCTCCAAGGCGGTCGCCTGAGAAGCCACGATTCTGTCCACGGCTTCGCCCACGTCGAAGCCAACCGCCCGGCGGACGGGGAGGACGACGCCGCCACACCCCAGGGGCAGGAAAACCTCCAAAAGGAAGGTATCGAACGTTGGTGCCGCAAGCTGCAAATGCCGCGCGCGCGGACCCAGGGGCAGCGCTGCCAAGCCCCACGCAATACGATTGTGGATGGAACGATGAGAAACCATTACGCCCTTCGGCGCGCCCGTCGATCCAGACGTGTACATGACGTAAGCCATGTTGTCCGCGTCAAGGTGCTCGGTCGGTACCACGCGAGGAGCGTGACCAGCAGCCCCGTGAGCCTCCTCGACAGTGATGCAGACTGGGCTCGAGGCGAAGCCGCTGGCGAATTTCTGCTCGGTGACGACGGCGACGGGACTCGCGCTGCGGACTATCCAGTCGATGCGCTCCGCCGGGGTGGCTGCATCGATTGGCAGAAAGGCGCAGCCAGATTGAAGGACTCCCAAAACACCGATGATGAGCTCCGGCGGCGATTGCACGCACAGCGCCACAATGTCGTCAGCGGAGGCTCTCACCGCCCGTAGCTTCTCGGCCAATCGGTTTGCCTGATGGTCGAGCTCTGCGTACGTCAGCTGCCACGCCTCGAACTCCAGAGCGACGGCAGTCGGAGCCAGAGCAACCTGACGTGCAAAGAGCGCGTGGAGCCGGGCGTCGCACCCAGAATCCTCCGGCGGCCCGGCGAACATCGCCATCTGGTTGCTCGCATCCTCGGCGTCGAGAATCGAAAATCGGTCGACGCGCTGCGCGGGGTCCTCCACCATGGCACACAGCGTCCTCGAATAGGCGGCCGCGAGCCTATCCATCGTGCCCGGGTCGAATAGCTCTGCGTCGAACTCGAGGCTGCACCAGAGTCGGACGTCGAGCGGGGACACGGACAGCGACAGATCGAAGTTCGAGGTCCTGATGTCGGGATCCATCAAACCAAGCGTCAGCCCCGGTAGGCTGAGCTCACCGCGAGGCGCGTTCTGGAGCACCAGCATGACCTGGAACACCGGCGTTCGGCTGAGGTCGCGGTCCGGGGCAAGCGCCTCGACCACGCGCTCGAACGGGACGTGCTGGTGCATGTATGCACCGATGCATGTGTCTTTGACGCGGCCGAGGATCTCACGGAATGAGCACGGACCATCAACGTGAGTCCGCAGCGCAAGCGTGTTCACGAAGAAGCCGATGAGGCCTTCTACCTCCGCCCGTGTCCGGTTCGCGATCGGGCTGCCTACCACGATGTCACGTTGTCCCGAATACCGTGCGAGCAACACTTGCCAGGCGGCCAAGAGCGCCATGAACAGGGTGATGCCCTCCCGACGGCTGAGGTCCTCCAGGCTCCCGGTCAACGCCGCGTCGATCTCGAACCCAACGTGGCCGCCGCGATCGCTCTTCACCCGGGGCCGCGGCTGGTCGGTGGGCAGCTCGAGTGCCGCAGGTATGCCGTCCAGTTGTTGCTGCCAATACTGGACCTGCCGCTCCAACATGTCTCCGGTCAGCCAACTGCGCTGCCACTGCGCGTAGTCGCCATATTGGACCGGCAGCTCCGGCAACGGGGAGGGTCGCCCAGCCGCATACGCACCGTACAGCAACGCCACTTCCTGTATGAGCACGGCGATGGACCATCCGTCCGACGCGATGTGATGCATCGTGAACAGGAGGGCGTGGTCCTCGTCCGCGTTGCGCAGCACCTGCCCCCGCACCACCGGCCCGCGAGCGAGATCGAACGGACGCCCCGCCTCGCGCGCAGCGCACTGTCGGATGGCCACTTCACGCGACGAAGACTCGACGCCGCTGAGATCCACGAATCGCAGCTCCAGCTCGGCGCCCGCGTGAATTCTTTGGCACGGAGCTCCCTCCAACGGCTCGTAGGTCGTCCGCAACACCTCATGTCGTCGCACGACCTCGGCCAAGCTCGCGATTAGACACTCCGCCTGCAGCCGTCCTTTCAATCGCACGGCGCCGGGGATGTTGTACGCAGAGCTGTTCGGCTCGAGCTGGTCCAAGAACCACAGGCGCTGCTGCCCGAACGACAACGGCAGGTTTTCGCGTCGATCGACGCGCGGGATCGGCGGCATCTGGTCGAGCGTGCCAGCTCGCGTCCGTATCTGGTCCGCGAGGGCCGCCACGGTAGTCGCCTCGAAGGCCGCCCGCAGCGGCAGCTCGGTGCCGAACGCCTGGCGAATGCGCGAAACGACTTGCGTCGCGAGCAGCGAGTGTCCGCCGAGCTCGAAGAAGTCGTCATGAACCCCGACGTCGGCAACTTGCAGGACGTCCGACCAGATCTCGGCCAATAGGGACTCGAGCCCATCGCGTGGCGCAACGAAGCTCAGAGGGCGCCTCGCATCGGCCGAAGGCAGCGCTTTGCGGTCCACCTTGCCATTCGGCATCAGCGGCAGCGCTTCGAGTTCAACGACGTGCGCCGGAACCATGTACTCCGGAAGCCTTCGACGCAACGCCGACCTCAGCTCGTTCGCTGGCGGTACGTCACCCACCACGTAGGCAACCAGCCGCTGTTCGCCGGGCGCGTCCTCGCGCATCAGCACCACCGCGTCGCGGATGCCCCGCTGTGCGCGGAGCACCGCCCCGATTTCGCCGAGCTCGATTCGCAGACCGCGCAATTTCACCTGATCGTCGATCCGCCCGGAGAACTCGAGGTCGCCCGCCGCTGTCCACCTCACCCGATCACCGGTACGGTAGAGCAGTCCTCCGGCCTGCGCGCCCAAGGCGTCCGGCCAGAATCGCTCCGCGCTCAGCAGGGGCTGGCCGACGTAGCCGTGGGCCAGGCACTCGCCAGCCAACCACAGTTCGCCGTGCACGCCGACAGGGGCTGCATGCAGCTCTTCGTCGAGCACGTACGCGCGCGTGTTGTGAATGGGTCGGCCTATCGGCACCGAGCTATGCCGGGCGTCGCGGTCGCAGCGATGGTAGACCGTGTCGATGCACGCCTCGGTGGGCCCGTAGAGGTTCACCAGCTCCGCGGTGGCTGCCTCGTGGAAGCGCTCGACCAGATCCGCCGAGAGCGCCTCGCCACCGCAAAAGACACGCTCGAGCGTCTCCCACGCGGCGCGCCTGGATCCCTCGAGCGAGGCGCGCAGCATGGACGGCACGAGCTGCAAGACCGTGATTCGATGCTCGGCGACGCTGGCGGCGAGCCGCTCGGGGTCACGATGTGCACCGGGCTCGGCCACCACCAGCCGTCCACCCGTCATCAGCGGCGCGTAGAACTCCCACACCGAGGCGTCGAAGCCAATGGGCGTCTTCTGGACGGTGGCGTCCGTCGAATCCAATCCGAATGTGTCGACCATCCACCGCATGTGGTTCGCGATCGCTCGGTGCGGTACCGCCGTACCCTTCGGCCGGCCTGTCGACCCCGAAGTGAACAGCACGTATGCCGTTGCTTCTGGTGAACATCGCCGAGTCGGCCTGCACGCGCGCCCCGCTGAATCGCTCGACTCCGCGTCGAGCAGGACGACCTCGCGGCTTCCCGGCACGAGCGATGCGTGCCGCGCCTGGGTGAGCACCACGGCACAGCCCGCATCCTCGATCATCGAGGCGAGGCGATCCATGGGGTAGTCCGGATCCAACGGCAGGTATGTGCCGCCAGCCTTCAGCAGCGCCACCAACGCCACCACCAACTCGATCGAGCGCTCCGCGCAGACGCCCACTCGTACCTCGGGCCCCACGTCCAGATTCGCGAGCTGGACTGCCAGCCGCTCGGCGCTGAGATTCAATCCCGCATAGCTCAGCGTCGCATCGCCGAAGACGACAGCAGGCGCATCCGGCAGCCGCTTCACCAGCGCCTCGAAAGTTTCAATGAGCGGCTCGAACCGCCCCGCATCGAACGCCGTGTGGTTCCACTCCACCAGCAGCTGCGCCCGCTCTCCGTCGCTGAGTAGCGGCAGCGCAACGACCGAAGCCTCTGGCCGCTCCGTCGCGGTCTGCAACAGCCGCGTCAGATGCTCCGCCATTCGCCCGATCGTCGAGGCGTCGAAGAGATCAGCCGCGTACCCGATATCTCCGCGCAGTGTGCCGCCGTGCTCTTCGAGGGTCAGCGTGAGATCGAACTTTGCCGCCCCGCTGTCGAGCACCAGCGGGCTCAGCTCGAGATCGGGGAGCGTCAGTGCGACACGGGGTGCGTTCTGGAGCGCGAACATGACCTGAAACAGCGGCGCGCGAGTCAGATCCCGCTCCGGAGCCAGCTCCTCGATGAGCCGATCGAACGGCAGGTCTTGGTGCGCGTACGCACCAAGACAGGTCTCCTTCACCCGCGCCACGATGCTGCGGAACGACTGCCTGCTGTTCACCTCGGTCCGTAACGCGATCGTATTGACGAAGAAGCCGATCAATCCTTCCGTATCGGCTCGAGTCCGGTTCGCGATCGGACTGCCGACCACGATGTCGCGCTGCCCCGAATACCGCGAGAGCAGCACTTGCCACCCGGCCAACAGGGTCATGAACAGCGTGGCGCCCTCCTGACGTCCGAGCTCCTCCAGGCGGGCGGTCCGGCCCGCGTCGAGCTCGAACTCCACGTGACCGCCAAGGTCGGTCCTCACCGGCGGTCGGGGGCGGTCGCAGGGCAGCTCCAGCGCGCGCGGGATGCCATCTAGCTGCCGCCTCCAATACATGAGCTGCGCGTCCAGCACCCCGCCGCCACCGAGCCGGTCACGCTGCCACTGTGCGTAGTCGGCATACTGCACGGGCAATTCAGGCAAAGGGGACGGCCGTCCCAACGCAAAAGCCGCATAGAGCGCTGCGACCTCCTGCAGCAGCACGTCGACCGACCACCCATCCGACGCGATGTGATGCATCGTGAAGAAGACCGCGTGCTCCCTCTCCGCGATGCGAACGACCCGTGCGCGCACCACGGGCCCGCGAGCCAGGTCGAAGGGACGCCGCGCTTCCCGCACGGCACACTGTCGGACAGCGACCTCCTGCCACGAAGCATCGATGCCCCCAACATCCACGAAGGGCAGCGGCAATGCCGACGCGTCGTGGACCCGCTGGCGTGGCACGCCCCCAACCGCCGCATAGGTCGTTCGCAGCACGTCGTGCCGTCGGACGACTTCGGTCAAGCTCGCGGCCAGACACTCAGCCTGCAGCCGCCCCCGCAGTCGCATCCCACCGGGCATGCTGTAGCTGGTGCTGTTCGGCTCTAACTGGTCCAGGAACCAGAGGCGCTCCTGCCCGAACGACAGGAGCAAGTCACCACGCCGATCAACCCGCGCAATCGGTGCGACCTGCTCGACAGCGGACGCACGGTGCCGCGTTCTTACTTCGTCAGCCAGCGCCGCCAACGTGGTGCTCTCGAAAACGGTGCGCAGCGGCAACTCGACCTCGAGCGCCTGCCGAATCCGAGACACCATTTGCGTCGCGAGCAGGGAGTGCCCACCGAGTTCGAAGAAGTTCGAGTGCGCCCCGATTCGTGGCAGCCGCAGAACCTCCGACCAAATTCCCGCCAGCGACTGCTCTACGGCATCTCGAGGCGGCACGAACGTCCCCTCCTGCGCAGCATCCGCAGCAGGTATGGCCCGCCGGTCCAACTTGCCGCTTGGGGTCCTCGGCAGCGCGTCGATGACAACAAACGCGCTCGGAACCAAGTACTCGGGAAGACGCGCGCTCAAGAACGCACGAAGCTCCGCATGCGACGGCCGAACGGTTCCTCGGATGACGACGGCGCCGACCAACCGCTTGTGCCCAGATGCCTCTACCAGCGCGGCCGCTTCACGCACCTCCGGGTGCCGCAAAAGCGCGGACTCTATCTCCCCGAGCTCGACTCGAAATCCTCGCACCTTCACCTGGGCGTCTCGTCGGCCCAGGAACGCGAGCTGCCCATCGCGCAGATATCGAGCGACATCCGCAGTTCGGTACAGCCGCGCGCCGATCAAACCAAACGGGTTCGGAATGAACCTATCTGCGGTCAGGTCAGCTCGCCGATGATAGCCACGCGCTTCGCCAATGCCCCCGACGAGCAACTCACCGGCAGCTCCGATGGGAACCCGCGCGAGCCCGTCATCGACGATATGCACGGACTTGTTGTCTATGGGGCGCCCGATCGGCGCGACTCCGAGAGCGCACTCACGATCGCAAATCGTCCAGGTAGCATCGATGGCAGTCTCCGTCGGCCCATAAGCATTGTAGAGCTTCGCCTGGATTCCGTATCGCGCACCCGCCCGGTCGAAAACACGTAGCAGGTCACCAGGCATGGCCTCACTGCCACAAAGGAGCCTTCGCAGACCGACGCACTGCCGCAGCTTGGCCTCTTCGAGCATGACCCGGAGCATCCCGGGCACCGTGGCCACGCTGGTAATCGCGTCCCGGGCGAGCAACTCGACCAGACGCGCCGCGTCCTGATTTTCACCCGGCGAACAGAGTACGAGGCATGCGCCTGCCAGCAGGGTGCCGAGGATCTCCCCCACTGACACGTCGAAGCTGATCGGCGTGAGCTGCAGGATCCGATCCGACCGACACAATCCGTATGCGCGTTGCATCCAATGCGCATGATTGATCACGGCATCGTGGGTTACCTGAACACCTTTGGGAACGCCGCTAGAGCCAGAGGTGTAGATCACGTAGGCCAGATTCGATTCGTCGGTCCGGTGTTCGCGGGCCGTTACTTCACCGCAACCTCCCGTCGAATTACCGATCCGCAGGACCTCGGTATCGCCGCTGAGCCACGACGGGATCTCTGTCGAGGGGTGCGCAACGACGGTATCGGCGGACGCGTCCCGTAGCATGTAGGAAAGGCGCTCCGCCGGGTAGGTGGGATCGAGCGGAAGATACGCGGCTCCCGCAGCAAGGATGGCCAAGAGCGCCGCTGGCATCTCGAGCGACCGATCCATGTAGACGCCGACGATTGACTCGCTCGTCGCTCCCGCTGCCCGCAGGCGCGCCGCCTCCTCGCGCACGCGGGCGGCAAGGTCACCATAGGTCAGGTGCTGGCTCTCGAACACGAGCGCAACCGCGTCGGCGGTGTAAACTGCTTGTGAATGGAACAGCTCGTTGATCGACGTTCCCTTGGGATGTTCGACAGACGTTCGGCCCCAGTGCTCGAGCATCTGGCGCTCCGAGTCGGGCAGGCTCTGTGACCCAGCGATGCGCATCGTAGGATCGGAGCTCATCGTTTCGACCAGCAGCCGCCATTGCTCGACGATTCGCCCGACCGTATCCACTGCGAACAAGTCCTGGTCGTACTCGACCGAACCTTCGAGCTTGCCGTCGCGTTCGACCACTTCCAATGTGAGGTCGAACTTTGGCACGGTGATCTCCAGATCCACCGCGCTCAGTGTCAACCCCGGTAGACTCAGCTCGCTCGGAGTCGCGTTCTGCAGCGCGAGCATGACCTGGAACAATGGCGTCCGGCTGAGGTCGCGGTCGGGCGACAGTTCGTCGACGAGGCGCTCGAAAGGAACATCCTGGTTTGCGTACGCCCCGACGCACGTCCGTTTCACGCGGCTGATCAGGTCACGGAACGAGCAGCGCGGGTCCACGTCGGTGCGAAGCGCGAGCGTGTTCACGAAGAACCCGATCAATCCCTCCGCCTCCGCCCGCGCCCGGGTTGCGATCGGACTGCCGACGACAACGTCCCGCTCACCCGAGTACCGCGCCAGGAGCACCTTCCAAGAAGTGAGCAACACCATGAAAAGCGTCGCGCTCTCCCGACGGCCGAGGTCGGCGAGCCGTGCGGTCACGTCAGCGCGCACCTCGAACCTGACTCGTGCACCGCGGTCACCTCTGACGCGCTGGCGTGGCCCGTCCGTCGGCAGGTCCAGCGCGGGCGGCGCCCCGTTCAGTTGCTGGCGCCAGTACGCCAGCTGCCGCTCGACTATTGCTCCAGAAAGCCAGCGCCGTTGCCAGTGTGCGTAGTCCGCGTATTGAATGGGAGGCTCTGGCAACGGCGACGCATGACCCGACGCTCGAGCGCTGTATAGCAGCGCCACTTCCTGCACGAGCACGCCGATGGACCAGGCGTCCGACGCGATGTGGTGCATCGTGAAAAGCAAGACGTGCTCTTGGAGCCCGAGGCGTACCAGGTGTGCCCGCACGACAGGCCCACGAGCGAGGTCGAACGGCCGCCGCGCTTCACGCGCCGTGCAGGCGGCTAGGATCCGCTCATGCGAGGATGAATCGAGCCCGCTGAAGTCCACGAACGGACTATCGAGCTCGAAGCTAGGATGAATTCGTTGCCTGGGCATCCCTTGCACCGGCTCGTATGTCGTTCGCAGAACTTCATGGCGCTGCACGACCTCTGCCAAACTCGCCACCAAGCACGCGCACTTCAATGCCCCTCGCAGCCGCACCGCGCCTGGCATGTTGTACGCGGCGCTATTGGGCTCGAGCTGGTCCAGGAACCACAAGCGCTCCTGACCGAAAGACAACGGAACGTCGCCGTTGCGATCCACCCGCGTGATCGGCGCGAGGAATGCGCCAGGCGCGGGCCGGTTCGGCGAGGGGGCACCGCGCCCGTCGGCATCGCCACCCGAGGCTCGCTCGAGACTGGAATCGCGGAGGTGGCGTGCAAGCACCGCCAGCTGCTTGGGGCTCAGCCGCTGGAGGCGCGCGGCCAGATCGTCGTGCACTGCAGCGGTAGACGTCGGCGCGCCAGCCCCAAGCGCTGAAGGTGCGTCGTCGTCTTCCATGACACCGGAGGTCCGCAGGAGCGCGGCTCGTTAACCGTGGTCGGATTCCGGTCCAACTCTGTCGGAGACAGATCCCACCAACGGGTCAGGGTACGCGCGCTGCGGCCAACCGTCTTCAATCTCCGGTGGCGAGAACCCCCGTTTCGCCCGCTCCAGGTGGTCCACGGTAAGCGATCTCAATACAATGTAGTGATCTCCCGGAACTACGAGCTACGCCGCAGAACGAATTGCCCGAGTGCCGTCACGAGCTGGTCCACGTTGGGAAAAGCCAGCATCGTGTAATGGTCCCCAGGCACATCCAGCGTCTTGATTTGCGGCGCGACGCGCCGCCAGAGGCCGAGATTTCGCACCCTGGCCTCGGGCAAAGCATCGGCAACCTGGACGAGGACGACCTCTCCGTGGTACGGACCCGGGCGATAGGCCCGCATCGCCGCGGCGCTCGCCAGGTAGAGGGCAAGCCTCTCCCGCACCTGCGATATGGGCAGCGTTGCCGGCAACACCCGCGCGTCGACGGCGATTTCATATGCACGCGTTTCGAGCGCATCGGGCGGCGCGGCCTGTAGCCTCGTTCTTGCCTCGAGCGGCGGCAGACCCATGGTCCGCGCCATGTCCTCCAGGGCGTCGGCGATCAGATCGGCTGGGCGACTCTCGGTGGCCTCGCCGGAAAGGTCGAGGTGGGTGTCGAGTAGCACCACCGTCTCAGCCGCCCGGTCCGTTGCAGATAGCTGCCTCGCCATCTCGAACGCCACCAGCCCACCGAACGACCAGCCGAGGAGCAGTAGAGGCCCGTCCCGCGGCTCGCTGCGCAGGCGGTCCAGGTACCGACCGGCCATCTGCTCGACCGAGAACGCCGCCGGGAGCTCCGATGGAACTGCCTGAAAGCCCACCACGACTCGATCAGCACCGATGCGGCGGACCAGCTCGACGTACCCGAGCAGCTCGCCGCCGATTGGATGAACGAGCACTATCGACAGTGGAGCTCGGGCTGCACCGCTCAGACGCACGAGCGCGTCGTCCTTCACGGGTTGCTCGCTGCGCAATGCCGCCGCCAATCGCTCGACGGTCGGCTGCTGAAAAAAAGCCGTGAGCGGCAACCGCACGCCCAGCGCCTCGTCGATTGCGGCGACGATACGCACCGCAAGCAGGGAATGGCCACCCATTTCGAAGAAATTGTCGGTCGTCGACAACGTACGACCAAGTACCCGTTCCCAGATGCTCAGCAGCTGCAACTCGACCGCATCGCGCGGCAGGGCTCGGGGGCCATCGGACTCTGTCCAGTCCCGGGGCGGGAGACGCTTCTTCACTCGACGATCGGCGCCCTGGCAGGACTGCAGGGTCCCGGATCGATCGATCCGTACGAGATCGCCCGAACGATACACGCGTGCGCCGACATGCCCCCAGGGGTCCGGCAGGAATTTCTCCGCTGTCAGATCAGGCCGATTCAAGTAGCCGCGCGCAACCTGGACGCCGCCAATCACCAGGTCGCCGGCTACGCCGACCGGGGCGGACTGCATGTTCGAGTCGACCACGTACGTCCGAACGTTCGCGTTCGGGCGGCCGAGAGGAACCGGGCCGTCCGTCGAAACGCATCGGTGATGTGCGAAATCTCCGGCCGTTTCGGCAGGACCATAGGCGCTGAAGAGCTCGCAGTTCAATGCGCCGAGTGCCCTGTCTCTCGACTGCGGCGACAGAATCTCGCCCCCCGCGACTACTCGCTCGAGGTGGGCCCGCTCCAGCCGGTCGCCCTCGAGGATCGCGTCCAGACCAGACGGCAGCACGTACAGCGCAGAAGCTTGCGAAACCAGGAGCTTGTCGACAATCTCGCCGTCGAGAACATCCCTGCTGTTTACAGGCACGACGACCCCGCCACATACGAGCGGCAAGAACACCTCCAGGAGAAACGTATCGAGGGTCGGCTTCGCGAGCTGCAGATGGCGCGCGCCGGCACGCAGGGGGAGCGCGGTCAGGCCCCAAGCGACACGGTTGTGGATCGCTCGGTGCGAAACCATGACGCCCCTCGGCGCGCCCGTCGAGGAGGTGTACGTGACGTAAGCCAAGTTGTCGGCGTCCCGGTGTTCCAGGGGGGCTACACGTGCACCGCACTCGAGCGGTTCTTCGATGGTCACGCATGCAGGCACCGAAGCGAGTCTGTCCGAGAGGTGCCGTTCCGTAACAGCAGCCACGGGGCTTGCGCTGCGGACTATCGAGGCCGTGCGCTCCGCGAGAGCGTCTGGGTCCAGAGGTAGAAGGGCGCCCCCCGATTGCAAGATGCCCAAGGCGCCGACAATGCGCTCCGGCGGCGATTGCACGCAGAGCGCGACGATCTGGTCTACGGCAACTCCTGCTGCCCGTAGCCTCCCCGCCAACCGCTTTGCGCGACGGTCGAGCTCCTCGTAGGTCAGCTGGAAGGCATCGAACTCCAGAGCGGCTGCAGTCGGAGTCGTGGTCACCTGGCGAGCGAAGAGCCCCTCTACGCGGGCGTCGCATGCAAAGTCCGCTGTCGCTCCAACCGACATCGCCATCTGGTTGCTCGCATCCTCGGCATCGCGAATCGAGAAGCCGTCGCTGCGCCGCGCCGGATCATCGACCATCGCCGACAAAGTGCGCGAATACCCGGCGACGATGCGTTGGATCGTGCTCGAGTCGAACAACGCTGCGTCGAACTCGAGCCGGCACGTCAGTCGCATTTCGAACGGCGACACGCTCAACGTCAGATCGAAGTTCGACGTGGCGATGTCCAGCTCCATCGGGGCCAGCGTCAGCCCAGCGAGCCTGAGCTCACTGCGCGGCGCGTTCTGGAGCACGAGCATCACTTGGAACAAAGGCGTTCGGCTGAGGTCACGCTCCGGGGACAGCTCGTCGACCACGCGCTCGAATGGCACGTCCTGGTGCGTGTAGGCGCCGACACACGTCTCCTTGACCCGCGCAAGGACCTCACGGAGCGTCGAGCGTGCATCGACGAGGGTACGCAGTGCGAGGGTATTCACGAAGAAACCGATGAGTCCTTCGGTGTCCGCCCGCGTCCGGTTGGCGATCGGGCTGCCTACCACGATGTCCCGCTGCCCCGAATAGCGCGCTAGCAGCACTTGCCACCCCGCCAGCAGCACCATGAACAGCGTGGCGCCCTCCCGACGACCGAGCTCTTCCAGACGCCGGGTCAGAGCGGTGTCGATCTCGAACCCGACATGACCGCCGCGGTCTCCCTTCACCCGCGGCCGCGGCCGATCGATGGGGAGCTCGAGCGCCGCTGGCACGCCGTCCAGCTGGCGGCGCCAATACGCGAGCTGCCTCTCCAGTACGCGCCCTGTCAGCCAGCTGCGCTGCCATTGCGCGTAGTCTGCATATTGAATTGGCAGCGACGGCAATTGGACCGCACGCCCAGACACATCCGCGTCGTATAGAGCCGCCACTTCCTGCACGAGCACGCCAGTGGACCAACCGTCCGACGCGATATGATGCATCGTGAAGAGGAGTGCGTGGTCCCCCTCGGTGAGCCGAACGACCTGTCCCCGCACCACCGGCCCCCGACCGAGGTCGAACGGACGCAGCGCCTCGCGCACCGTGCATTCTCGAACGACCTTCTCTTGCCGCGAACGATCGACCGCGCTGAGGTCCACCAGCGGCAGCTGGATCTCCGAGTCCTCGTGGACCCTCTGTCGCGGAGCGCCCTCGAGTGATTCATACGTCGTGCGCAAGACTTCATGACGCCGAACTACCTCGCCTACGCTCGTCAGCAGGGACTCGCACCGAAGCGTCCCGCGCAGCCGCACAGCTCCAGGCATGTTGTAGGCGGCGCTGCCAGGCTGCAGCTGGTCCAAGAACCAGAGCCGCTCCTGGCCGAAGGACAAGGGCAGGTCACCGCCACGAGCCACGCGCGCAATCGGCGGTGCCAGCTCCGTGGCGCCGGAGCGCAGCCGCGCCTTCACTTGGTCCGCGAGGGCGGCCACGGTGGTCGCCTCGAACGTGGTCCGCAGCGGCAGCTCGACCTCGAAGGCCCGGCGAATGCGGGCAACGACCTGCGTCGCGAGCAGCGAATGGCCGCCGAGGTCGAAGAAGTCATCGTGAATGCCGACCTGCGGCAGGCCCAGTAGCCCAGACCAGATTTCCGCCAGCAGCGCCTCCAGCCCATCGCGCGGCGCCACGAATGTCGCCTGGCGCGTCGCCTCCGGTGCAGGCAGCGCCCTCCTGTCCACCTTGCCACTCGGCATCAAGGGCAGCGTTTCGATACCGAGGATGTGAGCCGGGACCATGTATTCCGGAAGCTTCCCGCGCAGCGCCAGCCGCAGCTCGTTCGATGGCGGCACGTTCCCAACCACGTACGCAATCAGCGATTGCTGTCCTGGCACGTCCTCCCGCATGAGCACGACGGCGTCGCGTACACCCGCTTGCTCCCGCAGCACCGCTTCGATTTCGCCGAGCTCGATCCGGAGACCGCGCACCTTGACCTGCTGGTCGACGCGTCCGGAGAACTCGATATCGCCTGCCGCGGTCCACCTCACCCGATCCCCGGTTCGGTAGAACAATCCTCCGGTCTCGCCGCCGAAGCCCTCGGGTCGGAACCGCTCGGCACTCAGCGCGGGCTGGCCGGCGTATCCATGCGCGAGGCAGTCGCCGGCCAACCAGAGCTCGCCGCAAACGCCGATGGGTGTCGGCTCCAGCTGGTCGTCGAGCACGTACGCGCGCGCGTTGTGAACCGGTCGTCCAATCGGAACGAACCCTCCCACAAACCCGCGGTGGCAGCGATGGTACACCGTGTCGATGCACGCCTCGGTCGGCCCGTACAGATTCACCAGGTCGGCGGTGGCGCCGTCGTGAAAGCGCTCGACCAGATCCGCCGCAAGCACCTCCCCGCCGCAGAACACACGCTGCAGAGAGTCGCAGGCGGCTAGCTCGGGCTCGTCGAGCAAAGCACGCAGCATGGACGGCACCACCTGCAACACCGTGATCCGATGCTCTGCGACGGTGCCCGCCAACTGTCCGGGTTCACGGTGCGCCCCGGGGTCAGCCAGCACAAGCCGGCCGCCACTCATCAGCGGCGCATAGAACTCCCACACCGACGCGTCGAAACCGATCGGCGTCTTCTGCAAGACAGCGTCCGTTGGAGCAAATCCGAACGTATCGACCATCCAGCGCATATGATTCGCGATCGCTCGGTGCGGAATCGCCGTGCCCTTCGGTCGTCCGGTCGAGCCCGATGTGAATAGGACATACGCCGTTGCTTCAGGCGGACACTGCAGCCGTGGACCCCAAACCTCGGCCGAATCCCCGCATTCGCGCTCGAGCAGGACAGCCTCCAGCCCTTCTTGCAGGAGAGACGCGTGCCGCGCGAGGGTGAGCACCACGGCACACCGGGCATCCTCGATCATCGAACTGATTCGTCGCACCGGGTAGTCCGGATCCAACGGGACGTAGGTGCCACCGGCCTTGAGCAGCGCCAGCAGTGCCACTACCAGCTCGATCGAGCGCTCCGCGCAAACGCCGACCCGCACTTCCAGTCCAACGCCGAGGCGCGAGAGCTGGCGGGCCAGCCGCCCAGCGCTGCGATTCAGCTCCCCATAGCTCAGCGTCGCATCTCCGAAAGTGACGGCAGGAGCATCCGGCCGCAGCCGCACCTGTGTCTCGAAGGCGTCGCCGATCGGCTCGAAGCGTCCAAGGCCGAATGCCGTGTCGTTCCACCCCACCAGCAGCTGGGCGCGCTCCGCTTCGCGCAGCAACGGCAGCGCACCGACCGCAGCCTCGGGCCGCTCCACCACTGCCCGCAACAGCAGGGTCAGATGGTCCGCCATCCGCAAGACCGTTGGCGCGTCGAAGAGGTCGCTTGCATACCCGATGTCTCCGCGCAGTGCGCCGTCCTGCTCTTCGAATGCGAACGTGAGGTCGAACTTGGCGGTGCCGCTCTCGAGGTCGAGCCGGCTCAGCTCGAGCCCGCCAAGCGTCAGCGCTGCCCGTGGAGCATTCTGCAGCACGAACATCACCTGGAACAACGGCGCGCGGGTCAGATCCCGTTGCGGGCTGAGCTCGTCCACCAACCGATCGAACGGCAAGTCCTGGTGCGCGTAGGCAGCCAGGCAGGTCTCCTTTACCTGCGCCACGATCTCGCGGAACGAGTGGCCGCTATGCACCCGGGTGCGCAGCGCAAGCGTGTTCACGAAGAAGCCGATCAGCCCTTCCGTATCCGCTCGCGTCCGATTCGCGATCGGGCTGCCGACGACAACGTCCCGCTGGCCCGAGTACCGCGCCAGCAACACTTGTGCTGCCGCCAGCAGCACCATGAACGGTGTAGCTCCCTCGCGTCGGCTGAGCTCCATGAGGCGCCGTGTCCACGCGGCGTCGATCTCGAAGCCGACATGACCGCCGCGATCCGTCTTGGTCCGCGGCCTGGGCCGGTCGGTGGGCAGCTCCAGCGCACCAGGCACATCATGCAGCTGCCGCCGCCAATACTCGAGCTCCCCTTCCAGCACCCGTTCCGAGAACCGGCCGCGCTGCCACTGCGCGTAGTCGGCATATTGAATGGGTAGCTCCGGCAACGGCGACGGCCGTCCGGATGTGTATGCCGCGTAGAGCGCGGCCGCTTCTTGCGTGAGCACACCGACCGACCAGCCATCCGACGCGATGTGGTGCATCGTGAACAGCAGCGCGTGCTCCCGCTCCGTGAGACGAATCGCCATGGCACGCGCCACCGGTCCACGACGCAAGTCGAACGGCCGACGCGCTTCGCGAGCCGCGCACTCTCGAAGCACCGCCTCCCGGACCGACACCTCCGCCGCGCTGACATCGACCAGCGGCACCCTCAACGGGATCGGGTCGTGGACGATCTGTCGTGGAGGGCCATCCGACGCGATATACGTGGTGCGCAGCACCTCGTGGCGCCGGATCGCCTCGGCGAGGGTGGCGACCAGATGGCCCAGCTGGAGCTCGCCTCGAAGCCGAAGCGCGGCAGGGACGTTGTACGCAGAGCTCCGCGGCTCCAGCTGGTCCAAGAACCATAGCCGCTCCTGCCCGAAGGACAGCGGCAGCTCACCTGCGCGCTCTACCCGCGGGATTGGTCCCGACTCGTCACGGGCCCCGGCGTGGAGCCGCGCTCGCACCCGCTCGGCCAGCGCAGCTACCGTGGTCGCCTCGAACGCATCACGCAGCGGCAAATCCACTCCGAGCGCTTGGCGGACCCGAGACACGACTTGCGTGGTCAAAAGCGAGTGGCCACCGAGGTCGAAAAAGTCGTCGTGAATCCCCACGCGGGTCACTGCGAGCACCTCCGTCCAGATGCCCGCCAGCAGCTCCTCGATCCCGTCCCGCGCGGCCGTGAACGTGGTTCTGGCGGCCACCTCTGACTCCGGCAGCGCGCGACGATCGACTTTGCCGTTGGCGGTCAGCGGGATGCTCTCCAGCTGCACCCACGCCACCGGGACCATGTAGTCGGGCAGCATTCGGCCCGCGTGCTCACGGAGCTCCGTCGTGGATGGCGGCGACCTCGACGGCGCCGGCACCCAATACGCAATCAGCCGCGCGTCGCCCTCTGCGAACTCGCGGATCGCCACCACCACCGCGCTGACACCTGGGTGCGCCACCAGCACTTGCTCCACCTCGCCGAGCTCGATCCGGTAGCCGCGAACCTTCACCTGGTGGTCGACGCGTCCGAGGAACACCAGGTTGTCGTCGTGCAGGTGTCGGGCGAGGTCGCCGGTGCGGTAGGCTCTATTTCCTGGAGTGCCGCAGGCATCGGGCACGAATCGCTCGGCCGTCAGATCGGGGCTGGAGATGTAGCCACGCGATACCCCGTCGCCGCCGATGTAGAGCTCGCCTGGAACGCCAAGAGGAACCGGAGTCAACCAGCTATCCAGCACGTAGAGCTGGGTATTGGCGATGGGCCGGCCGATAGGAATGGCGGCGTCGGGTAGCTCCCCGTCGGTCGCATCATAAACACAGCACCCGACAACAGTCTCGGTGGGCCCGTACTCGTTGATGAGGCGGCTCGTCGGTGCGAGCGCGCGCCATGAAAGCACCGTCTTCGGCTGGAGCGCTTCGCCCCCGATGATCATGGCAATCGGCCATCCACACGCCCCCGGCTCGCTGTTCAGCTCGCCGAGCACATCCAGGTGGGCCGGCGTGATCTTGAGCAGGCAGCTCGGTTCCAGAACGGACGCCCGTTGGAGCGCCGTAATGTCATCCTCGCGAACGAAGCGGACGCGCCCCCCCACCAGCAGCGGCGCGAACATGCTCGTGACCGTGAGATCGAATGCCATCGACGAGTGCACGATGGCGCCCCGCGCATCTCCCGCGCGGTACGAGTCCACCGCGTAAGCCAGGTAGTTGGCCAGCCCGGCGTGTGTCACCATCACGCCTTTCGGTCGGCCGGTGGAGCCAGATGTGTAGATGACGTACGCGAGGTTGGCGATCCCTGCGTTCGCGTTGACTCGGGCCGCCGGCGACCGTTCCTCCGAGAGCTCGTCGAGACCGAGCGCAGCAGCGCCCGCGGGCAGGACGCTGGCCAGCGCCGGCGTGGTGACGATCCATCGCGCCCCTGCGTTTTCGACCATGTACGCCATGCGTTCGGCTGGATATCGCGGATCGAGCGGTAGGTAGGCCGCTCCTGCTGCGAGCACACCTAGCAGCGCGATCGCCAGCTCCGGGGAGCGCGGGATACACACCCCGATGATGGTGTCGGCCCCCACGCGCCGAGCCACCAACTGCGACGCAACCCGGGAGGCCCTAGCTCGCAGCTCACCATACGTTAGCTGCACGTCGTCGTCGGAAGCCGCGACCGCATCGGGCTTCACGGCTGCCTGCATTTCGAACAGCTCGTGCACGCCAGCCTGGATGTATGGCCGCGCGGTGTCGTTGTACTGTTCGAGCAAGCGACGCCGCTCGGCCTCGGGGCCCGGAAGCTCGCCGACACGACCTTCGGGTATGGCCAAGGCGCCCTCGGCCAACGCGCACCAATGATCCGCTATCCGTTCGACCGTCTCGGGATCGAACAGGTCCGTTGCGTAGTCGAGCGTTGCCCGCAGCCCGCCCGAGGGGCGGAGGGAGAGCGACAAGGTGAGATCGAACTTCGCGGTGGCGCCATCGAACTCGAGCGCTTCCAGCTCCAACGCTCCGACGCGCAGCTCGTCCGTCGGTGCGTTTTGCAACACCAGCATCACCTGAAACAGCGGCGAGCGGCTCATGTCACGCTCCGGCGAAACCTCTTCCACGACACGCTCGAAGGGGACCTGCTGGTGCGCGTACGCGGCGAGGCAAGTCTCCTTGACTTGCCCCAGGAGCGCTCGAAATGAGCTCCCGACATCCACACACGTGCGCAACGCCAACGTATTCACGAAGAACCCGATCAGTCCTTCCGCCTCGGCCCGCGTCCGGTTCGCAATGGGGCTACCCACCACGATGTCGCGCTGACCCGAGTAACGCGACAGCACCAGCTGCCAGACCGCCAGCAACACCATGAACAGCGTCGCTCCTTCGCGCCGACCCAGCTCCTGCAGGCCGCTGGTCACCTTCGCGTCCAGCGCGAACGCCAGGTATCCTCCGCGGTGGCTGTTCACCCTCGGGCGCGGCCGATCCGTTGGTAGCGCCAGCACTGGCGCCCCGCGCAGCTGCGCTCTCCAGTACGCGAGCTCCTGTTCCAGCACCGCACCCGCCAGCCACGACCGCTGCCACTGCGCATAGTCCACGTACTGAATCGTCAGCCCCGGGAGCGGCGACGACTGCCCCGACGTATACGCGTCGTAGAGCGTCGCCACTTCGCCCACGAGCACGTTGCGCGACCACGCGTCCGAGGCGATATGGTGGATCGTGACAAGCAGTGCGTGCTCGGCATCGCCGCTTCGCACCAGCTGCCCCCGCAACACCGGCCCGGCGCTCAGATCGAACGGACGACGCGCCTCGCGAGCCGCGCCTCCCCGAATCACCGCCTCTCGCGCTGGCTCCTCCAACGCGCTTACATCGACCACCGGCACGCCCAACCGGCTCACCTCGTGGATGATCTGTCGTGGAGCGCCATCCAACGCGCTGTACGTCGTGCGGAGCACCTCGTGACGCCGCACCACCTGAGCCAGGCTGGCCTCCAAAGCGTCCACGCGCAGGTCGCCTCGCAGACGCAGCGCCGCGGCCACGTTGTACGCAGGGCTCCCCGGATCCAACTGATCCAGGAACCAGAGCCGCTCCTGCCCGAACGACAGCGGCAGCGCGCCTGCGCGGTCCATGCGCCGGATCGGCGGCACCTTGTCCCCCATCGGGGCTTGGAGCTGCGCACGGACGCGCTCTGCCAGCGCCGCCACCGTGGCCGCTTCGAACGCGGCCCGCAGCGGCAACTCCACCTCGGTGGCTCGCCGAATGCGCGCAATGACTTGTGTCGCCAGCAGCGAGTGCCCTCCGATCTCGAAGAAGTTGTCGTGGATTCCGACGCGCGGGGACCGCAGAACCTCGGACCAGATGCCGGCCACGAGCTCCTCGACTCCATCCCGGGGCGCCACGAACGCTGCGCCGCTGCGCAGCCCGGGCTCCGGCAACGCCCGTCGATCGACTTTGCCATTCGCCGTGAGTTGCAAGCGCTCGAGTTGGACGAACGCCGACGGCACCATGTACTTCGGCACGAATAGGGCCATGTGCTCGCGAAGCGACGACGATTTGGGCGGGCGCGCCGGATCCGCAGGCGTCCAATACGCGATTAAATGGCCGGTACCATCCACCGCTTCGTGCATGGTTGCCGCCGCCCCACTCACGCCGGGGTGGCGCCGTAGCACCTGCTCGACTTCGCCCAGCTCTATCCGATGCCCGCGAAGCTTGACCTGATGGTCCACGCGGCCTCGAAACTCCAGCGACCCGTCGATGTGGTACCGCGCCAGGTCACCGGTGGCATACAGGCGTTCTCCGGCGCGGCCCGCCACCGCGGGACAGAAGCGGTCTCCGGTGCGGCCTGCATCGTTCAGATACCCGAAGCTCAGCCCAGCACCGCCGACCCACAGCTGGCCCACCGCGCCGAGAGGCACCATTTGGCGCTCGGCATCGAGCACTTGCACACGGGCATTGGCGATTGGCTTCCCGATGGTGGGCCAGGGCCCTGCGACAGCTGCAACCGTCGCGTCCACGGTGGTCTCCGTGGGGCCGTACAAGTTGTACGCGTCCACCTCGCCGTCCGAGGCGAGCGTTGTCCAAGCCCGCGTCCCCATCGCTTCACCGGCCACCAGCAGGCATCGCGGTGAGCGGGCGATTGTCACCCCAGAATCGATGATGGCCTGGGCTTGTGCCGGCGCGCAATCCAGCACGTCCACGCCATGCACCCGCGAATACGTCAGCAGAGCGCTTCCGTCGTAGCGGACCTCGTCCGGAATCACCACGACCGCGTGGCCATCGATCAACTGGATGACCTGTTTCACGGAGGTGTCGAACGTCAGTGACCCATTCTGACTGACGCGGAGTGACTGCCCCGACGCGTAAGA
>JGI10216J12902_102148121_pt1 | contig 28672 bp, 19 predicted proteins | sample KanNatreferecore_FD_12902 | JGI IMG/M metagenome (IMG submission 12902)
AGCAGGCGGAGATGAGCGGCCTGGACATCGACACGCGCAGCGACATCTACGCGCTCGGCGTGTTGCTCTACGAAATGCTCACCGGCACGACGCCGTTCGATCCGCGCGAACTCATGAAGCTCGGACTGGATGGCGTTCGACAAACGATTCGCGAGAAGGAACCGGCGCGCCCTTCGACACGCGTGGCGACGATGGTGAGCGCTGATCTCACGGCGACAGCGGACCGGCGTCAAACCGAGCCACCGAAGCTTATCCATTCATTGCGTGGCGATCTGGATTGGATCGTGATGAAATGCCTGGAGAAGGATCGCGCGCGGCGCTACGCGACGGCGAATGACCTGACCGCGGACGTGCAGCGTTATCTCGAAGGCGACACCGTGCTCGCGCGTCCGCCGAGCAATGTCTATCGGCTGCGAAAATTCCTGCGGCGGAATCGCGGCGCAGTGTCGGCGGCGGCGGCGATTGTTCTTACGCTGTTGGCCGGAATTATCATCAGCACGTGGCAGGCGGTGCGCGCGACGAGTGCGGAGCGCACCGCCGAGTCGGCGCAAAAATTGGAGGCGGGATTGCGTCGGCGCGCGGAAAGGGAAAGCGCCTCAGCACGTCTCAACGAATACATCGCCGACATCAATCTCGCGCAGCAATCGTGGGCGGCGGAAAATTATGGGCGCGCCGTGCAGTTGCTGAACAAGCACCGGCCCGCGGCCGGCCAGCCGGACCTGCGCGGTTTCGAGTGGCGCTATTTGTGGCAACTCACGCGCGGCGATGAGCACGAGGCGTTTCCCAATCAAGGCGAAGCCGTCCCGGCCGTCGCCATTGCGCCTTCTGGAGAATTCATCGTCGTCGGTTCCGAGCGCAGACTGAACATTTGGAACGTGCGCACCAAAGCGGCTGCCGGCACGTACCGCGGCGGCGCAACGGCGCTCGCTTTTCTTCCTGACGGCAAGAGTTTGATCGTGGCCGGCGGTGGGAGTTCGCGCGGACTGGAACGGCGGGGCGTGGAGATGATGCGGGGATGGCGTTCCGTTCGCGTGCTGAACACGGCTGATTGGAGCGTGCAGAAGACGCTGGCGGAGGCTATCGAACCAATTGCTCTTTCGGCGGACGGGAGCACGCTGGCAGCGCAAAGTTTCGACGGTGTCCGGGCGTGGAACACAGCGACGTGGGCGGAAGTTCGTGTCGTGCCGGACACCAGCAGCCCGATTGGCCTTTCATCGAATGGCGAGCTGCTGGCCGCCGATTCGCCGAACGGAATTACGGTATGGAATCTGAAGAGCAGCGCCAGCGTGGTGCTGGAAAATTCGACAAATCTGTTTGTCCGCTTCGTGCTGGGCTCCCGCCGGGATCGAGCTTTGGCTTTTTCGCCGGATGGCAAATGGATCGTCGTCGCGCGCAACATGCCTTCGCAGGATCGCGTTTTCGTTTTGGGCGTGTGGGACGCGCAGACCGGAAAGGAAATTGCGACGGTGCCGTCCGACCCGGAAAACATTCAGCACACGGGCGGCATCACCAGCATCGCGTTCTCGCCGGATGGAAAGACGCTCGCCACGGCCAGCATGGATCATTCGATCCGCCTCTGGGATTTCGAGAAGCGGCAACGTATCGCCACGCTCCAGGGCAATTTGAACGAAGTCTGGACCATCGCTTTCTCGGCGGACGGCCAGCGCATCGTGAGCGGGGCCAAGGACGGCAGCGTGAGGATGTGGCTGACGCAGAGCGAAGCGAAAGAGGAGGTCCTGGCGGGCGCGCGATTGCCCATCGCATTTTCCAAAGATGGCCGAACGCTCGCAGCTTTGAATCGCGCGGGCAGCGTCGTGTTTCTGGATGTCACGAGCGGCAGGACGGAACAGGAAATCCCGTTGGAGGGAACGGGGTTCGGATTCAGATCGAGCGTTGCGGTCAGCGCCGATTTGAAGACGGTCGCGATCGGACTGGCGGACGGCAACGTGCAGCTTTCGAACACGGAAACGCGCGCCAGCACGAAACTGGGCGTGTCGCGCGGGCCGGTCGGAGCGCTGGCCTTGTCGCCCGATGGCGGGATGCTGGTGACGGCAGGCTGGCGCGCGCTTCATTGGTGGGATTTGCGGCAGCGGACTGACGGCGCCATCGAAGCCGAAGGAGATCGGCTTCTGTTTTCGCGAGATGGGCGCACGCTCGCGGTTTATGGCCGGGGAACCAATGTCGTTCTTTGGGATGCGCCATCACGTTCACTGCGGACAAACCTGTTGGTGGAGTCGCTGCCCGCCGCCACTTCAAGCGGCGTTTCAGCCAGTTTTTCTCCCGATGGAAAACTGCTCGCCATCGCCTGCCAGGATGACGCGATTCGATTGTGGGATACGGAAACGGCCGAGCTGGTGGGAACGTTCACGGGCCACAAGCAAAGCGTTTTTACCGTGGCCTTCTCGCCGGACGGCAAGACGCTGGCGACCGGGAGCGAAGACAGCACGCTGAAGTTCTGGAACGTCGCCACGACGCAGGAACTTCTGACCGTTCGCCGTCTCGGAGGCGCGCTGCGCGGGCTGACGTTCTCACCGGACGGAAGTTTGCTCATGGCAGGGACTAGTTCCACGCTCCAGACGGATCGGCTGCGTATTTTTCGCGCGCCCTTGCTGCAAGAGATCCACGCTGAGCAGGCCAGCGAACAATGATTTCGATTTCGGATTCGAGCGCAGGTTCCGTTTGAGATAAGCCTCGTCACAGAGGAGTCATTAAATTTCAGTGGCGAATTTTTCGTCGGAAGCTGAGAATTCTGAGATATTACCTTGAACAGGCTCATGCGAAATTTGCTCTTGTTGCTTGCCCCGCTGGCTATCGCCTCCGCGGCGAACGTTGACGTGTCCAAACTCCCGCCCTCCGCCACGCGGCCAGTGGACTTCACCCGGGACGTGCAGCCCATCTTTGAGGCGAGTTGCTGGAATTGTCATGGGCCGAAACGAACGGAGTCGGGTTTTCGTTTGGACCAGCGCGACGCGGCGTTGAAGGGTGGCGAGCGCGGCGGCGACATCATTCCGGGCAAGAGCGCGGAGAGTTTGCTCATCCACGCCGTGTCGGGGCTGCACGATGAGCTGAAGATGCCGAAGAAGGGCGAGAAGCTCACGGCAGAACAGGTCGGCATTTTGCGCGCGTGGATTGATCAGGGCGCGCAGATGCCGGAGAAGCTCGCGGGCGCCAAAGACGCGGCGAACCATTGGGCGTTCAAGGCGCCGGTGAAGCCTAGCGTGCCGAAAGTCCGAAGTCCGAAATCCGAAATCCGAAATTCAATTGACGCGTTCGTGCTCGCGCGATTGGAGAAGGAAAAGCTCAAGCCTTCTGCTGAAGCCGACAAAGTCACTTTGATTCGCCGGTTGCACCTCGACTTGATTGGCCTGCCACCGAAGCCGGAGGAAGTGGACGCCTTCCTCAGTGACAAATCCAGGGCCGCTTACGACAAGGTCGTCGAGAAGGTGCTCGCATCGCCCCACTACGGCGAACGCTGGGGGCGGCACTGGCTCGATGCGGCGCGTTACGCCGACAGCGATGGCTACGAGAAGGACATGTCGCGCGAGATGTGGCCGTATCGTGATTACGTGGTGAGCGCGTTCAATCGCGACCTGCCTTACAATCAGTTTCTCATCGAGCAGATCGCGGGCGACCAGTTGCCCAACGCGAAACAGGATCAGATCGTGGCCACAGGTTTTCTGCGCAATTCGATGGTCAACATGGAAGGCGCCATCGATCCCGAACAGTTCCGCATGGACGCAATGTTCGATCGCATGGACGCCATTGGGAAAGCGATGCTCGGCCTCACGATTCAGTGCGCGCAGTGCCACACGCACAAGTACGATCCGATTTCGCACGAGGAATATTACCGGCTGTTCGCGTTCATCAACAGCGATCACGAAGCGCGGCCAGTGGTCTACACGCCGGAGCAGCAGATGAAAATCGCCGACGTGCGCCGCACTATTTCGGAGATTGAAGGTGACTTGAAGCATCGCGTGCCGGATTGGGAAAAACGCATGGCGGAATGGGAGGATTCAGTGAAGGGCAATCAGCCGGAATGGATTGTGTTCGGTGACATCCATCAGGAAGGCGACAAGTCGCAGCGTTACGAGGACAAGAAAGATGGTTCGTGGCTGGCGTGCGGTTACGCGCCCACGAAGATGACCCAATGGTTCCGCGCCACGAACGACGTGGATGGCGTGACGGCGTTTCAAGTCGAGTTGCTCACCGATCCGAATCTTCCCTATGGCGGACCGGGTCGCGCGTTCAATGGCACATGCGCGTTGAGCGAGTTCAACGTGGAGGCAATGGACGCGAAGTTCCCCACGAACAAAGTGAAGGTGAAGTGGAAGGAGGCGACTGCGGATGTCGAGCAGGCGGTGCGTCCGCTCGCGACGAATTTCTTCGACAAGTCCACAAACAGCCGCACGACGGGGCCGATCAAAATGGCCATCGACGGCGACGGCAACACCGCGTGGGGCATCGATGTGGGTCCGGGTCGGCGGAATCAAGACCGCAAAGCGGTGTTCGTGGCGGAGAAGCCGGTTGGATTTACGAACGGCACTTACTGGCGCATCGGGCTGAACCAGAATCACGGCGGCTGGAACAGCGACGATCACATGAACAACAATCTGGGCCGGTTCCGTATCAGTGCGACGAAAGCGGAAGGCGGAGCGAAGGCTGATCCAGTGCCGAAGAAGGTGCGCGACATTTTCAAAGTCCCGCGCGAGAAGCGCACGCCAGTTCAAGTCGCCACAGTCTTCAGTTATTGGCGCACGACGGTCGCTGACTGGAAGGACGCGAACGAAAAGATCGAAGCGTTGTGGAAGGTTTATCCAGAAGGTGCGACGGCCATGACGCTGCTCGCGCGCGAAACGCCGCGCGAAACTCACTTGCTGCGGCGCGGCGATTGGCTGAAGCCATCGAAGAAGGTCACGGCTGGTGTGCCGGCCTTTCTGCATTCCTTGCCAAAAGATGCCGATGGCTCGCGGCTCACGTTCGCTAAATGGCTGGCGGACGAAAAATCGCCCACGACGGCGCGTGTGTTCGTGAACCGCGTCTGGCAGGCCTATTTCGGCAACGGGCTGGTGATGACATCGGAAGATTTTGGAATGCAAAGCGACGCGCCGAGTCATCCCGAACTGCTCGACTGGCTGGCGTGCGAATTCATGGACAAGGGTTGGAGCGTTAAATCGCTGCACCGTTTGATCGTGAAGTCGGCGACGTATCGGCAGTCGTCGAAAATCACGCCGCAACTTTATGAGCGCGATCCATACAACCGATTGCTGGCGCGCGGTCCACGGTTCCGTGTCGAAGGCGAAATTGTCCGCGACATTGCGCTGGCGACGAGCGGATTGCTGAATCCAAAACTGGGCGGGCCGAGCGTGATGCCGCCTGCGCCTGCGTTCCTCTTCGATCCACCGACGAGCTACGCGCCGTTCCCGTGGAAGCATGACAACAGCGATGAGAAATATCGCCGCGGCCTTTACGTGTTTCGCCGCCGCTCGACGCCGTTTCCCGCGCTGCAAACTTTCGACGTGCCGAATGCCGATGCGTCGTGCGTGCGCCGCCAACGCTCGAATTCCCCGCTGCAGGCGCTGGTATCCCTGAATGAACCAATCTTCGTCGAATGTTCGCAGGCCCTCGCGCGCAAGGCGCTGGCGGAGGGCGGCAGGACGGACGAGCAACGAATCACTTACGCTTTCCGCCGCACGCTTTCGCGCCAACCGCAGTCAGACGAAGTGCAGGAGTTGCTCGTTTTGTTGAACAAAGAAAAACAACGCATCGCGGATGGCTGGGTGAACGCAACGGAAGTGGGAACGGGAACCAATTCAGTTCCGAAAAATCTGTCTGCGGGAACAACGCCTGCACAATTGGCCGCTTACACGGTTGTGTCGCGTGTGCTCTTGAACCTCGACGAGACCATTACGAAGGAGTGACGAGATGAATTGCCAATCACATCTTTATCGCGGACAGAATCCGTTGAACGTATCTCGCCGCTGGTTTTTGCAGCAGTGCGGCGTGGGGCTGGGCGCGATTGCGCTGGGCCAATTGTTCACGCAGAACGGTTGGGGCGCGATTGCCGGCAACAATCCGCTCGCGCCGAAGCAGCCGCATTTCAAACCAAAGGCCAAGCGCGTCATTTACCTGTTCCAGGCAGGAGGACCGAGCCATCTCGAACTGTTCGACAACAAGCCGCAGCTTGCGAAGTTCGACGGCAAGTTGCCGCCCGCTGATTTGCTGAAAGGTTATCGCGCGGCGTTCATCACGCCCAACTCCTCGCTGCTCGGGCCGAAGTTCAAGTTCAGCAAACACGGAAAATCCGGCGCGGAGCTTTCGGAACTCCTCCCGCACCTGGCCGAAGTCGCGGACGACATCGCGATTGTGAAGTCGATGCACACAGACGCGTTCAATCACGCACCGGCGCAGATTTTCATGAACACCGGCTCGCAGATGTTCGGGCGGCCGAGTTTCGGTTCGTGGGTCAGTTATGGTCTCGGAACAGAGTCGCAGGAACTGCCCGCGTTCGTCGTCTTCAGCACGGGCGGAAAAGGGACGAGCGGCGGCGCATCGAATTGGGGCGCGGGATTTTTGCCGTCGGTCCACAACGGCACGTTGTTCCGCAACGTGGGCGACCCGGTTCTGTATCTTTCGAATCCGCCGGGCGTGGACAAGCAGATGCAACGCGACACGCTCGACACAATCAACAAGCTGAACAAAAAGCATCTCGACGCGGTGGGCGATCCGGAGATCGCGACGCGCATCAACTCGTTCGAGATGGCTTACAAGATGCAATCGAGCGCGCCAGAGTTGATGGACATTTCCAGGGAGTCGAAGGAAACGCTGGAGATGTATGGCGCGGAGCCGGGCAAATCTTCTTATGCAAACAGTTGTTTGCTCGCGCGGCGGTTGATCGAGCGGGGCGTGCGGTTCGTCGAGATTTTCCACGAATCGTGGGACCAGCATGGTTCGCTCATGAGTGACTTGAAAAAGAATTGTAAGAACACAGACAAGGCGAGCGCGGCATTGGTCAAGGACTTGAAGCAGCGCGGACTCCTGGAAGACACGCTGGTGATCTGGGGCGGTGAATTCGGCCGCACGCCGATGGTGCAGGGCGGAAACGACGGACGCGATCATCATCCGAATTGTTTCACGTATTGGCTGGCGGGCGGCGGCGTGAAGGCGGGCATCACGCTGGGCGAATCAGACGAGTTGGGTTTCAACGCCACGCAGGACAAAGTTCACGTTCACGATCTGCACGCGACGTTGCTGCACCTGCTGGGCTTCGATCACACGAAGCTCACGTATCGTTTTCAGGGCCGCGACTTCCGCCTCACGGACGTGCATGGCGAAGTCGTGGAGAAGCTGCTGGCGTAAGCGCTGTGCTATACCACGACCACGCTGTTCTCCAGGCTGCCAATGCCGGAGATGTCGATGCGAACCACATCACCTGCCTGTAGCGTGAAGTCATCGCCGGGCACAACCCCGGTTCCCGTGAGCAACACCGCGCCGTGTGGAAATGTCTGCGAGCGGAACAAATACTCAGCGAGTTCGCTGAATGTTCGTTTGATGCGTGAGACGGAAGTCTCTCCCCGAAACACTTCATCCTCGCCGCGCGTAATACGGACTTCGATGGTCCATGAGCGCGCCTCCTCCTCGCTGGCGCCAACCTCGATGAACGGCCCGACCGCGCACGAGCGGTCGTAGATCTTTGCCTGCGGCAGGTAGAGCAGGTTCTCGCCCTCGATGTCGCGCGAACTCATGTCGTTGCCAATTGTGTAGCCGACCACTTTGCCCTGTGAGTTCAGCACCAGCGCCAGTTCCGGTTCCGGCACGTTCCACTTGGCGTCTCGTCGGATGCCGATCTTGTCGCCGAAGCCCACGGCTTTCTCCGGCATCGACTTGAAGAACAGTTCTGGGCGTGGCGCGTCGTAAACCTTGTCATACGCCGTCGCGCTGAAATCCGATTCCTCCATGCGCGCCTTTTTGCTGCGCAGGTAAGTCACGCCCACCGCCCACACCTCCTGCCGCTCCACTGGCGCCAAAATACGCACGTCACCAATGTGAAATTGCGGAAGCTTGTCGCGTGAAATGGATTTCAAGTGATCGACGGCATCCGCGCGCTCCAGCAACGGCGTAAACTGCGAGATGCCGGCAGCCGTCAGGTCGGAAATCATCCCGCGTTCGCCGATGAGACCGATGCGGATTTGGTCCTCATGTTGGAAACGGCAAAGTTTCATCGCTTGCAACTCAGATAGTTTGTTCTGCCGGCCAGGGCGCTTTGCTACGGGTTCTGCAAGCGATAGAACTGGTGCGCGTCGGTGGCGGGAATCGTCACGCTCTTTCGCCCGTTGATGATGTTGACGACGGAAGTGACCGCCAACCACGAACCAGCCGCTCTCGCTTCGCTGCTTGAGTAAAGGTTCCAGCCGCTGATGGTGGCCGGCCAGGCCAGAGTCACGTCTGAGACGTTGCGTTCAATCGTGACGCTCGGCGCCGAACTGCCTGTAACGAGCAATTCCAAATCGAAACCGAGGTCGTCGCTGTTCGCGGCATTTTGATGCACCTCAGCCGCGATTGTGTGAGTGGAAGTACCCGCGAGGAAAAAAGAGCCGGCCACCGGCGTTTCGAAAAACGTCGTTTCCGCGGCGGCACTCGTCGAGGCGAACGTAGAAAACGTAATCGTTCCCTGCGGCATGTTATCGCGAAATGCCTCCTGACCATCGATGTGGACCACGATTCCATCATCGCGCGTGAAGCGCACGACGAGGTTCGACACGTTCATTCCCGCGGGCGTGGTCACGCGATGGCGGAAGTACGTGGTCGTGTATTTCGCGTTGGGATTCGGGCCGTAATTGACAGTGGTCATTTCCCCGTCGCCGCCGTAGCCGAGCCGAGCCGCGCCGGACGACCAGGTTGTATCGTTGTATGCGGGCAGCCTCCAGACCGAGGCTAGGTTCTGGCCTGCGTCCGAATATTTCCATTCCGAGCCGCGCGCCAGCAGCACCTTGCTCACGGTGAACATCACTGGCGCGGAAGTGACAGTGACACCCGCGGCATCGGTCGCCCGTGCGGTCAATGTGTAAGTGCCGAAGGCCGCGTTGCTCCACGCCAGCGTGAAGGGCCGCGCCGCGCATTCGCCCACTTTCCAGTCACCCACGAAAAATTCGACGTTGGTGATGCTGCCAACGGTGCCGGCGGAAGCATTGGCCGCTAGTGTCACGTTTGTGCCTTCGACGAAATTCGCGCTGGCCGCCGGACCCGTAATGAAAACGCCGCGCGGCAGGTTCGTAACGCTCAACGCCTTGAGATACAGATCGAAGCTGATGTCGGAACTGCCGCCACTGCTCTGATGAATCTCGACCGCAAATTGATTCGCGCCCGGCAACAGGTGAGTGAGGTTCACGTTCGTTTCGAAGAAAGTCGATTCGTCCGCCGCGTCGATGGTGCCGGAAGCGGGCGTCAGATAATTGTGCGTCCCTGGCATGTTGCTGCGGAAGATTTCCCGTCCGTTGAGATAGACCACGCCGCCATCGTCGCGCAGCAGGCCGAGCGTCAGCGTCGCAAACTGCGCCGGATCGTCCACGAAGAACTGGTGCCGGAAATAGGTCGTGATGTATTTCGCCGTCGAACTCGGACCGAAACTCACGACCGTCGCTTCATCGCTGTCGCCATAACCCAACTCCGCCGGGCCGGAATCCCACGTCGCGTCGTTGAAGGTGGCAGAAATCCAGTTCGTGCCCTGGTTGCTGCCGTTGTCGAGATACTTCCACTCGGCGCCTTGCGGTACGATCGACACCAGAGTGGTTCCGCCCGCTGATCCGGCGACGAAATCGATGCCTGCCGCGTTCGGGCCGACGCTGACGGGATTATTGAAGCCCGGATGCGAGAACGAGTAACCATCGAGCACCGCGTTCACCGTGTAACTGCCGGCGCCCAACGCCACGATGCTGTAATAGCCGTCGCTGTCCGTGTAAGTCACGCGTGTGCTCGACGCAAACACACGCACGCCTTGCAAGGGATTGCCATTGTCCAAAACACGGCCGCTGATTCGAAACGTCGTTGGCGAGCCCACACGCATAATAAGATAATCGCTCGCTTCGCCGCCGCGCATATCGGTGACGGTGCAGCGCACTACGAATTCGCCCGTGCCCCAGCTTTTGGTCACGACGGCGCCGTTCGTGCCAAAAGTGCCGTCGCCGAAATCCCAGTGGTACGCGAGCACATCGCCATTCGGATCGCTCGCCGCAGCCGTGAAGGTGACAAGCGCGCTGGCGGCGGGATTGGTGGTCGTGGCGCTGATGCTCACGATGGGCGCGAGGTTCGACGCCACCACGCCGCGATGCACGAAGATGTCGATCGAATCCGGCGTCGTGCCGACGCGCCGCAGCGGCGTAATGAAAATGTTGAACACTTTGTCCGCGAAAGTCCGGCCAATCGCGATGGCCGCGTCGTTCTTGCCGTTGGACGAACCGGGCGTCGTGTCGAGCAACTGGCTTTTCTGGTTGCCGCTGCCGGCCCAGCGCAATTCCGCGCCGTTCAATTGCCAGGTCGTCGAGCCACTCTTCGCATGATATTCGAGCCAGTACTGGTTCGTGACGGCGCTGCCACTGTTGCGCACGATCCTCAGCGCGCGCACTCCGGTCGAGTTCGTTACGTCATAAGCCATGATGCGATACACGCCGTTCGTGGAGTACGTCGCCACGTCGGTTGCGACAAGCCAGTTCAAGTATGCGCGATAACGTGCGTTGTACGGACGCGAACTCCCGCCGCCACCCATCGTATCGAAGCCGTCGCCGTATTCGACGCTCGTGCCGTCGCCAATGACGCTTTGCGCGGAGGTGTCCCAATAGTTCGCGTGGTTCAATCCGAGGTTGTGTCCCAGTTCATGTGTGGTCGTGCCGGTCGAGGAGGTGTTGCGAATCCACGCGCCCGTTCCGCCGACGTAACCCAGCCCGCCCCAACTGAAGCCCGGCACCGCTCCGATGCAGACAACGTGGAACTCGTAATTCGCGCGGGAATAACCGTTCGAGTCGGCGTTAGCCCGCGCTTCCGCGCGCAACGGATCGTAGAAGTTGTTCGTGCCGTAATAGGCGGCGTTGTTGGTCATCCGAAACGTCGGGGTCAAATCAGAGCTTTGTCCGATGCCTTGTCCTGGCAATGCCACAGTGGTCTTTCCATAGGACGCGTCGCGCCAATAATTCGCCACGTTCGTGATCAATTGCATTCCCGCGAGGTCAGAGAAGGGCGGCCCCTGCAAATCCGGAAAATCCACGCGGATGAACAGGATTCGCTTGTGCCCCTCGGTGTAAGCGGACGGTTCGGCATCGCCGTCCACTGCGCCCGGCGCGACGTTCTCGCCGTCGGACGCGGCGATCTGGCGCTGCAACTGCGTGGCGTGGCCCGGCTCGCAAGCAAAGATGGGAGTGTCGTCCACGACGAGAACCGTTTCCGTGTTGCGAATTGTCGAAGGCAATGCGGAGACCGCGCAAATGGGATCGGACGCTGTTGCTTTGACGCGGGCCACTTCACCTCGGCTCAACACGCGCGCCGGACTGTCATGCACGGCAAGCAGCGCGCCCAATTCCTCCGAGAAGACGGAAATGCCGTGCAGCAGGATATTGTTGCGCGTCGGCTCGCCCAGTCGCCGTCCGTAGGCGAAGGCGTGATACTCTTTTCCATTCAACGTGGCGGTGCGAAAAGTCGGAACGACTTCGCCTTCGCGCCCCGGTTCCGGCACCGCGCCGAGCACAGCGAGGCGTCCTCGTCCGTTCACGTGTTCCTCTGCAAAGGCGGCCACGGAGGGCGGTAACGCGGCGATCAAATCAGCGGACATCGCCAGTTCAAGCGCCCGCTCCGGGTCGGATTGAATCAATTCCGCCAGGCGTTCGCGCCGTTGCTTTGCGAGAGCGATGCCACGTTCGATGTTCGCCACGCCATTAACGGTGAAATCTTCAACCCAGGATGCGAACTCGATGAATCCAGGTTCCTGTTTCTGGCGCGCAGCCCAATCGGCCACGTCCCTGGAATTCACTTGCAATGCAGGCAAGCCAGCCGGCCCTGGCGTAGATAACGCCGGGCGAGGTCTGACGGACTGAACGCTTGGAGCGCCAATGGGGTTTTGCGCCGCCGAGGGCGCCGATCCTGGCATGAGTCTGGAGGCGACAAAAGCGACGAACGCCGCCGACACGGCGAGCGCCACAAATTTTCGAGAGGTCATAATGAGCTATTTCTGGAGCGGCGTATTGTTACCCATTAAACCGCGCCCGGCAAGCCGCGTTCTGGAGCAATTACGCCGAATAATCCAGATATACCGTCTTGATGCGGGTGTAGAAATCAATCGCGCCCGCGCCCTGTTCCTTGAACGAATCGGTGCTGGATTTTTTCACGCCGCCGAAGGGAGCTTGTAACGCGAGTCCTGTCGAAATCTGGTTGACCTTCACCACGCCGGACTGGATGCGCTCGGAGTAGAGCATCGCTTTCTTCAAGTCGCGCGTGACGATGGAAGCGGAGAGGCCTACATCGATTCCGTTGGCGACCGAGATCGCCTCGTCGAAACTCTCGACCGCGATGATGGCAATGACCGGACCAAAAACTTCCTCGCGCGCGATGCGCATATTCGGTGTGACGTTGCCGATGATTGTCGGTTCCATGAAGTAGCCGTGCGCCAAATCGCCGTCGCTCAAACGCGCGCCACCGTGAACGACCTTGCCGCCTTCATTCTTCGCGATGTCGATGTAGTCGAGATTGCCTTTGAACTCCTGCTCGTTTACCGCCGGCCCCATCGTCACGCCTTGTTTCAAGCCATTGCCGACGACGACCGCTTTCGCCTTTTCGATCAGCTTTTGCGTAAACCCTTCCGCAACTGATTTCTCGACAATCACCCGGCTGGTCGCAGTGCAAGCCTGGCCGGTGAGGCCGAATCCAGCGGTCGCGACGAGCCGCGCGGCGAGATCGAGATCAGCATCGGTGAGAACGATGGTGGGGTTCTTGCCGCCCATTTCCATCTGCGCGCGCGCCATGCGCTGGGCCAGCTGCTGATAAATCTGCGAGCCGACTTTGTGCGAACCGGTGAAAGAAAGCGCGACGACGCCGGCGTTAGTCGCGAGTTCGCCGCCGACGGCCCGTCCTTCGCCCACGACCGCGTTCAACACGCCTTTGGGCAATCCCGCTTCCGCTAGTGCCTTCGCCAATTCCAACGTCATCGCTGGCGCCTGCGACGCGGGTTTGATCACGACAGTATTTCCGCTGACCAGCGCCGGCGCCATTTTCCACGCGGGAATGGCGATGGGAAAATTCCACGGAGTGATGAGGCCGACGACACCGAGCGGTTCGCGCCGCGTGAACAAAAGATTTTGCGGTAAGTCGTGGGGCAGAGTCTGCCCGCCAATGGTGTAACTCAGACCACCGAAGAAACGGAAAACGTCGATGGCGCGCTGCACTTCGCCCGTGCTTTCAGCGAGTGTCTTTCCTTCCTCGCGCGTGAGCAGTTCGGCGAGTTCGGCTTTGCGCGATTCAAGAACTTGCGACGCCTTGCTCAGCACGCGCCCCCGCGCCACTGGCGTCATGGCTGACCATCCGGGAAACGCCGCGGCCGCAGCCTCAATGGCCTGTCGGGCTTCTTCACTCGCCGAAGCCGGGTATTGCGCGACCACTTCGCGCGTGTCCGCGGGGTTCCGGTTCTGAAACGTCTGGCCGGACTTTGCGCCGACCCATTCGCCGCCAATGAAATTCTGATAGCTCCGCATGTCTCGTAAAGTTCGGAGCAGACTAGGTGAAGCTGCCCGCAATGGGCAAGCTCCACACTCCGAGCGCAAGCGAGAGATTAAGTTATGAGTAAGAGAAACGGCTTCTTTACGCTTTCAACAACTCCCTGGCTTCCGCAATGCCTGGCGCGGGCTTGCCATATTCGCTCGCAGTGACGCGGGCGAGTGCGGTGAGCTGGCGCCAGCGGAAAGTCGGGCGCGTGGCGGAGAATTCTTCGGAAACCGTGCGGTAATATTTCTCCGCGTGCAGCGCGCCGTCTTCGCTTGTCGCGTAACGCAGCATCAGGTCGAACACCGGACGCGGCGCGTGGCCCAGTTCGCCGTAGCGATGAATGATGGCTGCGGCGCGTGATTGCATATTCTGGCGAATCGCCTCGTCCGCTTCGCGCAACAGTGCGTCGGCGTCTGTGGATTTCACTCCGTCGAGATGCCACTTCACGGGGAGCGGCTGCCAGTTCAGGAAATCGCCGCCGCGATTCGTACGGTCGAGTGCGACCTGGTACGCGCCGAGAATCAGACAAGCAAAAGTGTTTCGTGCATTGGCCACGCGGGCCATGTTGCGCCAGGCATTCGCGCTGTCGCAGGCGTGGACGCCGATGCTGTCGCCGTGGACGCTGCCGACAGTCTTGCCGGGCGATTCCTCGCTCGGTCTCCGGCCCATATCGCGCAGGATGAGTTGATTGGCCGCGAGCGAAATCGCCTCGCCCACTGAGGCGGGTGAAAAATCTTCCTCCAGCGCCGCCGCGGCGGCATCAGCAGCCTGCGCCGGCGTGGATTTGAAAATCGTCTGGCTGAGTTGATCGACCCAACCATCTTCCGCGGCGCGAGTGCCTGGCTGGCGATCGAGCAGACGGTGCTGCTCCAGCATTTTCGGCAACAGCGTGCGTGGTTCGTCCCATACCGCACTGCGCGAGTACGATTCAGCACGGACGCAGTACCGCACCGACTGACGCAGCAGCGTATGCGCGTGGTTCCGCCCAACGACATCGAGAATTTCCCACGCGCGATAAGGCAGCACGACGCGATGCACCTCGGTTTGATCCTGGACGGCGTAGAGCAATTGATTGAACGCTTCATCCGCTGAGGTCTGCGCCGCGTTGGCCAGCATCTGCTCGGCGACGGCAACGTCTTTCTTCCGAATCGCTTCCCGCAGTGCCTCGCCGCGAACCTGGTCGCGCGCCGACGACGGTTGCACGGGATGCAGGACTTCATCTTTGCGCCCGCCCTTCTCCTGAATGCGATTGGTGTTGCGATAAAGGACTTTGAACACGGGCAACGGCTGCTGTGCTTGGGGAAGCTCGCGCGCCATGTGCAGCGCGGGCGAGAGCGCCATCATCGTATGGAAGCCGACGTAATCTTCGCCGCCGAACGTACGCGCGTTGGCCAACGCCGCGGCGGAGACGAGCCGCGAAAGTTCGGTGCCGGATTTCAGCTTTGCGGTCAGCGCGGGCAAAAGTTTGTTCGCGGGCGTCTCCTGCATGAGGCACACGAGCGGTTCGAGTTCGCCGAACGCGAGCGCATCGGGCGCGTCGCCGGCGATGGCGGCGGCGAGGCCGAGTTCGGAAGCCATCGAGTAACCGACGGTGGCGACGATCATGCCCCGGCCCACCTCCGTGAGAAATTCGCGACGTGTGTTCAGTTTGTTCATAATGCCTCCGCAATACTTTTGACGTTGATGTGGTGATACTCCCGCCGTGGAAGAGGTCAAGCGCCGTTCTGAACAAAAACGTGCCCCCCAGCATCCCACCGGGCCTTCGCACCAACGCCGCCTCATCTCGTCAAAGCCCGGCAGGATGCCCGGGGCACGTTTCACATCCCGCGATAAATAATCTCCAGTGCCAGGACCGAATAGGCCGTCACGAGGTTCGTGTCCTTTTCCCACCAACGGCCATTGTCGTTCTGCCACGAGCCGTCGTTCTTTTGCAGATCGATAAGCCGCGTGGCGACTTCCCGCCGCCAGTCCAGTTTGCCACCATCTTTGACCTCCAGCATTTCCACGCGCGCGGCATTCAGCGCCTTCGTCATCAGATGCAGGTAGTAATAATAGCCCTGCGCGCCCATGCCGGGATTTTCCGTGAGCGAATAATTCGCGCGCAACCAATCCAGCACCGCCTGCACGCGCGGGTCAGAATGCTTCACGTCCGCGTAAATGTAGCTGAGCAGTCCTGCGTAGCTGATGCTGCCGTAGGAGCGAAGCGCCACTTTCCCGTTCGCGTTCGTCGTGCTGCCGGCTTTGCTGCTCTCCGGATCGTAAACGAACCCGCCGCGATCTTTCGGATCGGAAGAGACCCACTCCTGTTTGTTCACGCCGGGAAGATTCTGGCAATTCTGGAGGAACTGAATGGCCGCCGCCCAGTCCAGGTCTTTCGCGCCGTCAGCATTCTTGTCCGCGATCAAATGCTTCGAATAGTAGAGCGCTTCGAGGGCCGTGAGCGTGTTGTTCATGTCGGAACGGCCGGCGTCGTGGCTGTAACCGATGCCGCCGTCCCACGGCGTGTCGAGCTTCCCCGGTTCGCCGCCGTCAGCCTGCATTCCGGCCACGAACGAACGCGCCTTGCGCAACACGCTGTCATGCTTTCCGTTGCGCGCCGCGAGCAGGCCCATCATGCAGATAGAGGTGTTGTAGTTGGCGAGGTCGGTTACGTAGATGCCGCCGTCGGATTTCGCACAACTGAGGATGAACGCATAGCCTTTCTTCACTTCCCGCGAATCCCGCTGACGCTGACTCGGTTCGCCCATCAACGCCGAGAGCACAAGGGCCGTCACACTCGGATGGTCGGCTGTGGACCACCAACCGTTGCTGTTCTGCGATGATTTCAGGAAATCGTTGCCCTTCTCGATGGCGTGCTGGACTTCGTGGCGGAAGGAAATATCGGTGGGGCGCAACTTTGCCGGCTCGGCGGCCAGCACCCGCAACGCGGCGAGCGCGAGAACATAAACGGTCCAACGAATCATGATTGTCTGTGACTGCATACGGTCGAGCTTTGTTCAAGGAGCGCCACTCAGCTTAATCGTAATCTCCACCGGCGCGCCGATGGCCGGCAATTCCGCCGCGTTGGGAACGTGCAAATCGTCGTTCTCGCGCCCCGGCCGCGGATTGTTCATCAGGGCGTCCGGATCGATGTGGATGGAAACAATCGAGCCGTCGCGTTGCGCGGTGAAGGCGCCTTCGGAAAAATTCGACCCATTGTAAATCCACGCTCCGCGGCCCAGTGTCTTCCGGGTTTCTCGGTTCAACACCAGGTCTTCGATGGCGCAACTAACGCGCGCGCCGTTGTTGGTCCAACTCACCTCGATGAAAACCTTGTCGCCGGGCGGCGGTCCTTTGCCATCAGCGCCGAAAGAGTTCGTCATCACGGGCTTCACTCCGAGCAGCAGCACCGCGACGTGAATGTCCCGCGGTCTCGCGTCTGTCTTGAAAATGCTCTCGTGGGTCTTGCCGGTTTTGTGAACGACGGCGTATTCGACCGTCTCATCGCGCAGGTTCACGCTGGCGGGGAACGTCACCGTGCGATTGGATTTGTTCAATGTGACTTGTCCGACTTGAAAGAGATCGCTGCCTAGCGCGCGCACCGGCAGGTTTGTTTCGTTGCCGCGCGCAATCGCGATACAGAACAGAAACCAGAGAATTGCACATCGAACACTCAACATCGAACATCGAACATCGAATGGGTCGTGGGTGCAACGTCCATTCAACGCTCGGCTCGACCCTCGACTCTCGACCCTCGACGGCGTAAGAGAACGCCATGCGTTTTCTGCGCCAGTATCGGTTCATCTTGCTGTTCTTCGCATTGCTGGTGTTTTGCGGCGTGATGGTGCTGCGCCAGTTCAAGATCGGGGAGGCAAGACACGTCGAACTCCGGGAGGCGTTCATCCTCCTGCACACCCGTGGGGAAACCAATGCCGCCGAACGGCTTTACCACAAGCTCCTGCTGGAGCTGCACAAATTGTCGCAAAAGGAGCTGCTGGATGATTTCCAGCGCACGCTCCTGCTGATCGATCCCGATCCCAACACGCAGCACACCAACAACCTCATCTGGAAGTATCATTGGACGGTCAGCAACGAAATGAACCGGCAGGATGAAAGCACGCTCAAGCGCGCGCGAAAGCTGGCGGAGGAGGATTAGCAGGGCGTTGACAGGCATTTTACCAGAGCATAGGTTCTCGCGTCGCAGACACCCATTGGAACTGAAACATGTTGCTGAGAATTAGTTTAATTTTGGCCATCCTCCTGGGCATTGGAACGATTGTCGTGACGCAAAAGATGGCGCGCGAACACTTCACCGCGATGCGCGACGAACGCGACAAGAACGCGAAAGACCGCGATATTGCGACCACCCGTTACAAGAAGGCGGAAACGACGCTGGCGGCGACGTCGAATCTGCTGAATCAAACCAAAGCGACGCTGGCCAAGACAGAGGAAGACTTGAACGGAGCGAAACAGCAGGTCGCTACGTTGCAGGAGAGTCTGAATAAGACGAAGGCCGACCTGGCGAAGGCTATCGAAGATCGCAAGGCAGCGCAGGCCGAACTGGCCAAATGGGAATCCATCGGCCCGAAGCCGGAGCAGATTCGCGACATGATGGCCAATCTGAAGAAGCAACAGGACGCGATCGCTGCGCTGGACGACGAGAAGAAGATTTTGAATCGACAGGTCAAGGTTCTCGAAAACAAGATAGAGATCATTCTCGGGAAAAATGAATACGAAGCTGAATTGCCTGCTGGCACCAAGGGAAGTGTTGTTGCCGTCGATCCCAAATGGAACTTTGTTGTTTTAGATATAGGTGCTGACAAGCTGTTGCTCGAAGGCGGCGTCCTCTTGGTTCATCGTAATTCTCGACTTGTCGGGAAGGTCCGGATCAATGAAGTCCTGCCAAACCGAAGCATCGCGAGCATGATGCCGGGTTGGAAACTCGGTGATGTGGAGGAAGGCGATCAAGTCCTCTCCAAGAATTGATATGAAGGCTCTCAGACTGCTTTTGCTCGCCGTGGTTCTCGCTTCTATCTGCACTGCCTGCAAAACTGTCGAGCCGGAGAACGCTTCGGAGCGCCCGTGGAATGGGCAGCGCGGTTGGGAACACGGACTGCCCGGCGCCATCAACCAGGGGCGGTGAGTTGCTCCGTTCTTTCCCTCGGATTCTGCACGAAACTTTCCGAACGCCATCTCTTTCGGGCGTGACTTCAATTGACAGCGCGCAAGCCCTTTTCGCACTCTAGCTTCCATGTCAAAACCCGCTCTCGGTCGTGGGCTTGGTGCGTTACTCGGGACTCCTCCCGCCAAAGTCGCTGCGCCGCCCGTTGTTGCGCCGACTCCGGCCCCCAGCGTGCCTGCGCCATCGCCAGTGCCGCCAGTCGATGCGCGCGAGCGTGTCCTGCGCGTGCCGCTCGACCGCGTGAAGCCCAGCGCGCTTCAGCCGCGCAAAGATTTCACGACCGAAGCTTTGCAGGAGCTGGCCGCATCGATCAAAGAGCAAGGCATCGTTCAGCCGCTCATCGTTCGCGACAAGCAGACGCACTACGAACTTATCGCCGGCGAGCGCCGCTGGCGCGCGGCGCAATTGCTGAACCTTGCCGAAGTGCCAGTCATCGTCCGCGAAGCCGATGACCGCTCGGTGCTCGAACTTGCCCTCATCGAAAATCTTCAGCGCGAAAACCTGAACCCGATGGAAGAGGCGGCCGGCTATTCGCAATTGATCGAACAGTTTCAGCTTCGGCAGGAAGACGTGGCGACGAAGGTGGGCAAAAGCCGCGTGGTGGTCGCAAATTCATTGCGCCTGCTCAAACTCGCGCCGGAGGTTCAGGGATACGTCCGCGATGGCCGTCTTTCCGTCGGTCACGCAAAAGTGATTTTGTCGCTCACGATGGGCGAACAGCAAAAGCTCGCGGCCGAGCGCGTGCTCAAGGACGGACTCACCGTGCGGCAGGTGGAGGAACTGGTTTCGCGCCTGCAAAACCAGCCCGCCGCGCCCGCCGGCAAAGCGACGAACAATCTGGTCATCACGAACCGCGACCCGCACCTGACCGCGCTCGAAGGCAAAGTGCGCGAACGCTTCGGCACCAAGGTTCAGCTTCGCTACCGCCAGGGCAAAGGCTCGCTCGAAATCAAATTTTTCAACGACAAGGACCTGGAACGAATCCTTGGCGTCATCGGGATAAAAGCGGACTGAGATGCACTCGCCCCAGGAGCTCCGCGAACAGTGCGCCAAACGCCTCCTCGCGTCGGTCGAGCGCGCGGGCCACTTGACCGCGTTCATCGGGCTGGATGGGTTCGTGGACGAAATCATGCACCTCGTCGATGTGCGTCACAACGCGGAGTCGTTTGAGCGCATCCCGTCCATTGCGAAATTGTCCGAGCGTCTCGCCGGCGCAGCGGGCAAGAGCACGAACATCGAGGCCGTCGTGCAGCGCGTGAAGTTCGGCGGCAACGGCCCCATCATGGCCAATGCGCTTTCCCGCTTCGGCGTGAAGGTCACGTATGTCGGTGCGCTCGGCTATCCGACGCTGCACCCGATCTTCTCCGATTTCGCCGCGCACGCTGAAGTCTATTCCATCGCGCCGCCGGGACTCACCGATGCCTACGAATTCGAAGACGGCAAGGTGATGATTGGCAAAACGGCGCAGTTGGGCGAAATCACCTGGGAGAACATTCAACTGCGTTTCGGACGCAAGAGGTTCGCGGACAAGTTTTGCGCGTCCGACCTCGTCGCGTTCGTGAACTGGACGATGATTCCGTTCATGAGCGACATCTGGGAGGCGATCCAGAACGAGCTTTGCCCGGCGAACAAAATCAACCGCCGAAAAATTTTCTTCGACCTCGCCGACCCGGAGAAACGCACCGACGACGACCTGAAGCGTGCGTTGAAAATCATCGAGAAGTTCCGTCTCTACTTCGATGTCATGCTCGGCCTGAACGAAAAGGAGGCCTGGCAGGTCGGCGCGGTGCTGGGCGTCGGTGGCGAAGCGCGGACACGCGGCGCGCTGACGCAACTCGCCCGCGACATTCGCAAAGCCGCCGGCGTGGACACGCTGGTGGTTCATCCCGTGACCTGCGCGCTGGCAGTGACGGGCGGTGATTGCGCGATTGTCGATGGCCCTTACATCGCCCGGCCGTTGATCACGACAGGCGCGGGCGATCATTTCAATGCGGGCTTCTGTCTCGGCAAATGCCTTGGCTTCGACGACGAGATGTCGGTGTTGGTCGGCGTGGCCGCGAGCGGCTTTTATGTGCGCAACGCGCAAAGCCCGCGCATGAGCGACCTGGCCGGGATGTTGCGCGACTGGCCCAGCCGGGATTCAATTTGACCCTCTCCCCCCAAAGCGATTATTCCCCCCTCACGATTGCCCTTCGGGTGAGGGGAGTTTGGGGGGAGAGGGTGTAATCAATTCGTGAAACTCAAAGTGCGAAAATACGGCGACCCCGTGCTGCGGCAGAAAGGCGCGCGCATCGAAAAGGTCACGGCGGAGATCAAGAAGCTCGTCGCCGACATGTTCGACACGATGTACGAGGCGCACGGCGTCGGCCTCGCGGCGCAACAGGTCGGGCACGCGCTGCAACTCACCGTCATCGACGTGCGCGAAATCAAGGACCGGCCTTCCACCATGCACATCGGCGGCAAGCCGGTGGAGGTGGAATCGCACATGCCGCTCGTGTTGATCAACCCTGAGTTGAAGTTGGGCAGCGAAACATTCACCGGCCCGGAAGGCTGCCTGAGCTTCCCCGAAGTTTTCGCGGAGATTACGCGCCCGTCGGAAGTCGAAGTTCACGCGACGAACGACAAAGGCGAAAAAGTTTCATTCCGCGCCGGCGGCCTGCTCGCCAAAGCCGTGCAGCACGAATTCGATCACTTGCAGGGAATTCTCTTCATCGACCGCATGTCCTCCGAAAGCAAACGCGAGCTGAAGCCGGAGTTAGACGCGCTGGCGGCGGAGACGAAAGCGGAGTTGAAGAAGAAGCACTGAATCGCACGGATCGATTCCTCGGCCCTTCAACTACGGCGTCGCGTTCGGTCTCGGCCGCCTCGGTTTTTTCGGTCCCTCAATGAGCGAGCGCAAGCTGTCCTGCGTGTCCGGGTTCATCAGCATCAACTTGATGACGACGAGTCCGAACCAGCCGGTGATCTCCGCTTCCGTTTTGAGGTTGCGGCCCACTTCATCTTTCAAACCAAGATTTATCTCGCGGTTGTTTTGCGGATTGCCCAGGTCGATGACCTTCAGCTTCTCGATGGTGAGGTAAAGCTCGTCGATGCCGCCGAACTCGACGGGGTCTTTGTCCGTTTTCTTTTTATCGCGCGCGGTCTTCTGCTTCATTTGCTTGTCGAGCACGTCGAGGTTCGTCTTTCCGTCCTTCGTCTTCACGATGGTGAGTTCGGAAAGGTGCAGCCGGAGCGTTTTGAAGTGCAGCTTGCCGTCGCGGACTTCGCCGGGAATGTATTCCATGCGCAGTTCCGGCATGTCCAGAAACGTCCCGCCGCCGAACTCGGACGTGTTGTAGAGCTTCATTCCTTCCATGCTGAGCGTGGGGGTGAGGAGGCCGACTTCCAGGTTGGAGATTTTCGCGTCCATGCCCGTGCTGTCGCGCAGGTTTCGCTCGGCGAGATTTTTCGCGATCGCGTCTTTGAGCAGCAACGCAACGACGACGAGAACGATGAACAAAAGCACCAGCGTAACGGCGAGGCGGACCAGGCAGCGGAAGAAGGTTTTCATTTTTGTTCGCCGTCAGTTGTCAGGCGCAAAGCGCGGCAAGTCCAATGGAAAGTAATCGGAAAGGAACAAGTAATCAGTGATCGGTGAAACAGTAATCAGTGGAAGGGGAGGCTACTTACTGAACCAGGAATAACTGATTATTGATTACTGATTACTTTCGCCACTCACAGCGGCACATCTTCTGGCCGCACTTCCAGACACTCGTCCTGATCCTCCCACAGGACCGCGGCATAAACGTCGAGCAGCTTGGGCGCGAGCGTCTGAGCGACCTGGCCCAGCAACCGTTCCGCGGATTGCGCGGCTTTCTCCAGCTTGTCCTGATAATTGCCGGCGCGCTTTTGCTTCGCGTCGTCCCAGTGCGCGACCGCATGGACGTCCGCGTATTCGTCTGCCCATTTTCCGAGCTTGGCGCGCAGCGGTTCGGGAATGTCCGCGAACGCCACCGCCGTTCCGCCGCAACTGGGGCAGCCGAGTCCGGACTCCTTCACGTCGCGCGTGAGCAGCGGCACCAGCGGCGCGCGGCAACACTCCGCCTCAGCATAAGCGGCGGGAAGCGTTGCCAGCCGTTTCAGTGAAATGCCGCGGTCGTGCGCCGTCTGCGCCGCCAGGCGGTACGCGCCGAGCAGCGGATGAGAAAAACGCCAGGCGCGCCCTTCGAGCTGGCCGAGCGTTTGCGCCACCCAGCGCGCCAGTTTCAAATCGTCGAACTCCCTGAACAGTTCGCCGTATTCGTGCCAAAGCTTGTCGAGTGGTGATTCCGGGTTGACCGCCATCGCGCGGAAGTTTCGGGTTCAAGATTCAAAGTTCAAGGTTCAAAAGGCGTCGAACGTCGAACGTCGAGGGTCGAGAGTCGAGCGTAGCACTCCTGCTCTCAACCCTCGACTCTCGACCTTCGACGATTTATGAAACGCCCGTGCCGCTCGCGCCTAAACTCACGATTCAATCCTCCATTCGCGAACTCGCCGGCGTGGGCGCGGAACGAGCGGCCCAACTGGAGCGGCTAAACATTCTCACCATCGCGGACCTGTTGCTGCACCGGCCCAATCGCTACGAGGACCGGCGCCATTTCATTTCCATTGCGGACTTGAAGTTGAAAGAGCCGGCGACCGTCCGCGGAAAAATCGTCGCGCAGGGCATCAACTATTTCAGAAAGCGCACGCGCTCGGTGTTTGAGTTCGTGCTCGATGATGGCACCGCGCGAGTGCATTGCCGCTGGTGGAATCTGCCCTTCATGGAGAAGTATTTTCACGTCGGCGACGAAGTGATGGTCTTCGGCAAACCCGTCTCAGTCCGACCGCGCACCATCGACCATCCCGATACCGAAGTGCTGGAGCCGGGCGAAGACCCATCGATTCATCTCGATCGCATCGTGCCGATTTATCCGCTCACGGAAGGTTTGCCGCAACGATGGCTGCGTTCACTCGCCTGGCGTGTGCTCGGACAATTCGAGCCGGAAATTGAAGAACCGTGGCCGGAATTGTCGAAGATCATTGGCGAGAAATTTCCCACGCGGAGCAATGCGATTCACATGCTCCATTTCCCGGAGGAATTGGCGGACGCGAAACTGGCGCGTCAGCGACTCGCCTTCGACGAGTTGTTCGCACTGCAACTCGAAATCCAAAGGCGGCGCCGAGCGCTGGAGAAGAACGCGGAGGCTCTGCCGTGCGGCGGCACGAACGAATTGATTCGTCCATTCCTCGCGCGGCTTGGATTCAAACTCACAAAAGCGCAGACGCGCGTGCTGCGGGAAATTCGGCAGGACATGAGCGGTGCATCTGTTCGTAGTCCCGCCTTTAGGCGGTCCGGTTCGGCTGCGGAAATCTTAGAACCGGCTAAAGCCGGGACTACGAACATTGCGGCTCCCATGCGGCGATTACTGCAAGGCGATGTCGGTTCCGGCAAAACTGCCGTGGCGGCGTGCAGTGCATTGATGGCGCTGGAGAGCGGCTTCAACGTGGCGTTGATGGCGCCGACGGAAATTCTCGCCGAGCAACATTTTCAAAATTTCACGCACTGGTTCGAGCCGCTGGGCGTGCGAGTGGAGTTGCAGACGGGAGTCCGCAAAACGGTCGAGAGTCGAGAGTCGAGGGTCGAGAGCCGGAATGCGCTGCCGCCGCCCTCGGCCCTCGACTCTCGACCCTCGACTCTTTTCATCGGCACTCACGCTCTCATCACACCGTCATTCGATTTGCCGAAGCTCGGCCTGGTCATTATCGACGAGCAGCACAAGTTCGGTGTGGCGCAGCGCGAGCAACTGGTGCGCAAAGGGCGTTACCCGCACCTGCTCGTCATGACGGCGACGCCGATACCGCGCACGCTCGGGCTGACGCTTTACGGCGACCTGGACTCATCGATCATCGACGAGACACCGGCGAACCGCGGCCGCATCCGCACTTTTTTGCGCAGCAACGAGCAGTTGCCGAAGGTGCACGAGTTCATTCGCGGCAAATTGAAGGAGGGGCGTCAGGCATACGTGGTTTATTCGCGAGTTGATTCCGCAGACACCGACGCCGGCATCAAGGCGGTCACCGAAGAGTATTCCCGTTTGCAAAAGGAATTCGCGCCACATCGTGCCGCGCTGCTGCACGGGCGGCTGAGCGCGAGAGAGAAAGAGTCGGCGATGCACTCGTTCCGTGCCAATCACGTACAAGTGCTGCTCGCGACGTCCGTGATCGAAGTGGGCGTCGATGTCCCGAACGCGACGGTGATGGTCATTGAGAACGCGGAGCAATTCGGCCTGGCGCAGTTGCACCAGTTGCGCGGGCGAGTGGGCCGCGGCGGGCACGAATCGTTCTGCATTCTAGTGGCGAATTTGAAATCAGATGAAGCGGCGGAGCGGTTGCGCGTGCTCGAGCGAACGACGGATGGGTTCGCCATTGCTGAAGCTGACTTGAAGTTGCGTGGCCCCGGTGAATTGCTGGGCGCGGCGCAGAGCGGCATTCCGGATTTTCGTTTCGCGGACCTGGTTGAAGATCGCGGGCTCGTTGAATGCGCGCGCGAGTACGCGAAGCAATTCGGCAACTCCTGAAACAGCCGCGGCGTCGTGGTTTATTTCTGCAACTCTGCCTGCTCCTGCGCTTTGAGAATTTTCCGTTCGAGCACGGCCTTTAACGCCGGCACCTGATCCCTGATTTTCTTATAGAGATTGAGGGCCTGCTCCCACCTGTTCTGTGATTCTTCGATCTCCGCGGCCTTGATCGCCGCTTCCTTGATCCAGAACGGATCGGGCTGTTCGCCGTCGTAGCTGCCATAGACGACGCTCAAATAATTGTCGCGCGCGGCCTTGACCAGGTCATCCGCTTCGGCGGTCGCGCCTCTGTCCCGCGCCAGACGCGCCCGCTGCCGCTGCACGTGGCCAATGCCGACCATCGCTCCCAGGCGAGTTGAGAGTTCCGCAATCGGCGAGTTAGTGACCTTCCCATAATTCTTGAGCGCTTCTGCATAGTTTGCCGGGTCGCTCGCGCCTGCCTGGAAATAGCAATCGGCCATTCGTCCCCACGCGGGCGGCGTGAGCGGGTCGTTCGGATATTTCAGCGGAATCTGTTCGAAGATTTGCCGCGCGCTCGAAAACCGTTCCAGCGCGTTCGTCGAGCCGTACTGAAAAAACGCGTCGCCGTATGCGAAGTAGGCCTGCACGCGCACGAAATCCGGGCAGTCTTTCTCTTCAATGAGCGTCGTGAAATATTGTGTCGCGTTCTGAAAGCTGGGCCGCAGGAGCGCGGCGTGCCCGGCCCTGAGCCTGGCCTCGTAACTCAAGGCCGTGACAGGCCAGTTCGTGTTTAGAACGAGCTGGTAGTTGCGCTCGGCCTCGGCGAACTGATCGAGTCCGAAATAAAAATTCCCGACCGAGTACTGCGCGCGCGCGCCCAGCGGATTTTTCGGAAAGCGTGCGATAAAATTAGTGAAGAGCGTGACCGCGTTCGAATCGCGGCCAGCCTGATAATTCGCGACCGCGCGCAGAAACTCGGCATCCGCCAGACGAGTGTTGGTGGGGAACGTCTGCACCCACGCGTCGTACTTCGCAATCGCGCCCGGCCAATCGCGCTCACGTTCGTAAGTGCGCGCAACGGCCAGTTCGACTTCGGGCCGCAATGAGGAGTTGGGATAATGCTCGATGAACTTCGAAAACACGTTCCGCGCGGCGGCCGGATTCTCGAGTTCATCAACGGTCTGGCCATAGAGGAGCAGCGAACGTTCTGCGAAGCCATTCATCGGATACTCATAGAGGATGGGTTCGATGGCCTCATGCGCCGCCGGAAGATCGCGCGCGGCGAGGCTGGCCTGCAACATCTGATAGCGGGCCCGCGGCACAAGTTCCGATTGCACGCGGCGCAGCGATTTGTATTCGGCCAGAACCCGCCGGTAATCGCGCAGCGCATTGGTGAGTTCCCCGGATTGAAATTCCAGATCGGCGGTTTTGAATCGCCCCACCGCTTGCGACTCTGACCACGGCAGCGTTTCTGCCGCGGAACGAAACGCGTCCAGGCTCGCCGTGTTGTTCCCTTGAGCGAGCCAGGCCCATCCGCGCACGAACTGCGCTTCGCCACTGAAGGCGCTGTTCGTAAAATCGCGGAGCACTCGATCACAGTTCGTGATTGCTTCCGCGAGAAGATTCGTGCCGGCGAGACCGAGGTTCGTCACGGCGCCATTCGTGCGCGTCGTCTGGAGATGATGCTGTTTCAGTTGCAGCTCGGCCATCGTGAGCAGCGCCACATCCGAGCCGGTCTCTGCGGGGTGCTCCGCGAGAAAGGCCTGCAGCCTCGCCTGCGTGTTTGAGACCTGCCCCTGTGCGACGGTCAGTTGGATGATCTTGAATAACGCCTCGCGCACGCGCTCCGCGGGCATCCCGGCGCGCTGGTTCCTTTCGTAAACCGCAATGGCGGCGTCGGGCTGGTTCAGGGCTTCAAGGATTTGTCCCTGCAAAGCCGTCGCGGCCGATTCCAGCGCTGCATCACGCGTGGGCGCGGCAATGGAAGCAAGGTTCGAAGCTGTGACGAGTGCGGTGTCGAGTTTCTGCGCGGAGAACTGTGCCTTTGCCCGCAAGTAATCGCGCCGCCATTTCGATTTCGCGGGCAGCGCGCCCTCGGCAATCGCCGTGGCCGTTTCCTCAGCCGCGGCAAAGTCCCGTTGCTGAAACAGCGCTTCGGCCAGCAGCAAGCGCCCTTCGGTCACCAGATCGGCGTTCAGCGCCGAGCCGGCAGCTTGTTGAAATACGCCGCCGGGATTCCGCAGCAACGAGATCACGCGCGGCCATTGCTTGAGCGCGAACCGCGCCTTGGCTTCCTCAATCGTCGCTTCGAGGCGCAACGACGAGTTCGTGTGCTTCGACACGAGCAACGCAAAGGCGTCCGCCGCGTCGGCCAGCTTGCTGCTCTCCAAATGCGCCCTGCCAATCCAGAATTGAAACTGGTCGGCGATGCCCGCGGCGCTGGCCATGTTGGTGGAGAGCAAATTGAGCGCGACCGGAAATTTCTTCAGCGCGAGCGCCGACTGCGCCTGGAGCAGCAACGCCTGTGACACGCGGGGCGAGGCCGGATATTTCGCAACGAACGCGGCAAACTCCTTCTCCGCGTTCTCGTAATGCTTGTCCCGGCGAAATGCATCCGCTTTCTCGAACGCGCGCGTTTCTGCGTCCGCCCCGCGGACAGAAACAACCGCGCCGTTCAACATCAGAAACGCGGTGCAGCAAAGAATGGCCTGGCGCAAAGAGAACAACATCTCGCCTCGTTATCCGACACGACAACGCGAGAGGCGATTCAAAAAATGGTGAGCAACGGCGCAGCGTACAACCGAGTCCGCAGTTTGTGGGGCCGAAGCTTAGGCGGAAATGGCTGTCCGCCAACTCCTTTCAGCGCAGCCGGTACGTAATGCGCGCCTTGCTCAAATCGTAAGGCGACATCTCCATCCGCACGCGGTCGCCGACGGTCAGGCGCACGAAATGTTTGCGCATCTTGCCGGAAATGTGCGCGAGCACCTCGTGCTGGTTGTCGAGCACGACACGAAACATGGTTCCGGGCAGCACCGTGGTGATGGTCCCTTCAACTTCGATTGGCTGCTCTTCGCTCATTCAACGCTCGTCGCGATGCGCTACCAATCGTCTCTGTTCGTTTTTCTGGATAGAAGAAAATGAGGCGGAACTGATTTGCTCCGCCTCGGAAGTCGGCTTGAAAACTAATAACGCTGCTGGCGCGGGCCACGGTCTCCGCGGTCCCCGCCGCGGCCGC
>JGI10216J12902_105072304_pt1 | contig 28650 bp, 41 predicted proteins | sample KanNatreferecore_FD_12902 | JGI IMG/M metagenome (IMG submission 12902)
CGGGCGCGACCGTGACCGATGCCGCTGGCGGGGCCTCCACGCTCAAGGCTGCCGCAGGCGGCTCCGGTACGTTCACCGTGACCCTCGGCGACGCGGTGACGTTCGGAGCCTGCCTTGCGACAACCACGGGCGCGAGAGCGGCAAGCGTGACTTCCGGTGCCGGGACGATGACCGGCGCGCTGGCCGGGACGATGACCGGGGGCGTTGCGGTCGGGGTCTGAGGCGCGACCACGGGCGTTGGCGTGACCGTGGCGCTGGTTACATCTACCGCGACGTTCGGCTGCGCCACGCTCACATTCACGTTCGGCGCAGGCGGCACCGTCACGACCGGCGCGGGCACGCGCGCTGCGGCAACATTCACCTGTGCGCGCGGGATGGTCACTTCGGGCGACTCGATGTCCACCGGGCGCACCACGGCAACCGTGCGTTCGATGATCTTCGTCTCGCTCTCGACGCGCTCCGTGAACTCGCGCGTGCTCTGCGACGGCTTCATCCCGCGCAGCGCGCTCGACACAACACCGCCGAATGCGACCAGATCGACCGGCGATTCGGGCGCGGGCACGATCATGGGTGCAGGCGCAGCGACGACCGGCGCGGGCGTGACAATCGACGTGGACGGCGCGACCGCCACCGAAGGCGCGGCCACCGACACGGTAGGCGCTGCGATGTTGAATGTGGGCTTGACGCTGACGGCGTTGTTTACCTTGACCGGAGCGGACGAGGTGCTACCGCCACCGCCACCACTCGACGACGGCGTGGATGCGCCCATGACTTTCAGCGTTACGTCGAAAATTTGAGCGCCGCCCGGGAATGCGCTCATCAATGCACGCAGGGCCAGCAGCGACAGCATCGTGGCAATGAACTTCGCAACGAACTGAGCGATGGCCTGACCGATGGCTAGGAAGATGGTTTTGAACGCGCTGCCGAACGTCTGCCCCTTCTGGAACAGTCGCGAGAATACCGTGTTCAGCCCTTGCTCTAGCCCGTTGAACATCTCCCCGAGCGCAGAACCAACGACATTGGCAACGCTCATAACCTCTTTGGCAATCGCCTCAATCTTTCCTTTGACATCGGGCACATCAACGGGCTTGGGCTGCGTTTCTCCGTCAGGCGGTTGCGCATTGGGTCCGAGTTTGACCTTGCCGCCAAGGATTTCCATATCCCTGAGCGATTCAAAGTATTCGACCATCTTGCGCGCCTGTTCGAGCGGCACGGCGAGATGTATGGCAAGCGCTTTTGCATCCGCCTCGATCGCGGCGAACGGCTTCGAGCGGGCGAGCACGCCCAAAACTTCGGACGTATCTTTGAGTTTGATCCACAGCGACTCGATCGTCTCGGCCCCACGCGCGAACGCACGAGCGAGGTCGTTGTAGAAGGAGATCGCGCGGTTTCCCTTCGCAATCTCCTTGTTCACATCCTCGATGCCCTTCCTGATCTCGTCGGCTGCCCGCGCCGCTTCTTCGGCCTCCTTCTTCCGCGCCTCGGCCGCTTCACGCGACTTGAGCGTCAGCGCATCCATAGACTCGCTGACCGATCCGGTCGCGCGCAGGAGATCGGCGGTGGACTTTGTGCCAGCGTCAATGCCAGCGACCAACGCTTTCAGGTCGGGGGGATTCTTGAACCGCTCGAATGCGGCGTCCAGTTCCTTGAGGTCGTCGCGGAACTTCTCGACATCGCCCGCGTCGCTAATGCTCGGCGTGTCCGGCTTGTCGGGGCCGTGAATGAGCGTGGCCTGCGCCCCCTCAAGTCCCTTGGCGATGTCCTCGAACTTCGCACCGCGAATGGCCTGTTGCCACGAGCGGGCGAGCGAGCCGACAACAGTTTGGAAGTTGAACCCGGTCAGCGCCGAGACGATCCCCTTTAGCCACTTCTCGGCTTCCGCCTTGCCATCGGGAATCTGGAACTTCGTCACAAGGCGAACCGTGATCGTGCCAAACGACGCGAGCTTTTCGAAGCCTTTGATAAGGTCGGTGACGCCGGGCAAGACCTCCGAGCCGATGGTATTACGAAGGCCCATGAGCGTGTTGCGCAGATCATCGAACGCCTGATCAGCGCGCTCGGCCGAGCGCAACGTGCTATCGGACAGCGTGATACCGAGCCGATCCGCGCGCTCGATCATCGCTTCCATCGCGGCCGACCCGCTATTGAGGAACGGGATTAGCTGGTCGCCGCCGCGTCCGAGCAGACGAACCGCAGCGGCAACCTTGTTGCTGCCATCGGCGGTGCTCGCGAACACGTCTGCGAGTTGCATCATCGCTTCGCGCGGCGTGCGCGCCGTGACGCCAAGCTCCTTGAGTGCCCCGTCGTTGTCGGCGAGATTGCGATTGAAGAATCGCATGCCGGTGACCAGAGCTTCCTGCGAGATGCCAAGGTCGTCGAGCCCAAGCTGTAGGCCCTGCAAATCGCGGGTAGCAAGCCCGGTGCGCTGGCTAACCTTCGTCAGTTCCTCGCCGAGAGTCCCGATGCGACGCGCTTCGCCGACAGCGGCCCCAATCGCTGCGATAGCTATAACGCCGCTGATAAGTCCACCCGTCATCACAACGACGCCACGGCTCAACCTGTCGAACGACCCGACGAGTCCCTGAATCGGCGCAACCACGCTCGCGGCTGCTGGCGACACGAGCGCGAGGCCGCTCGTGAGCCGGTGCATGCGCGTGAACAGCGACGCAGCTTCGGCGTTGAGCGGGCGCATCGCGTTGCGCGCCTCGTGCATGGTCGAAACGGACATGCCGAGACTGCGCGCAAACTTCACGTCCTCGCGCGCTGCCATCGAAGCCGCACGCGCGTACTGCTGCAAGTCCGCGAATCCGGGCACCACGGGCGGGGCCGTCGCGCGCGGCCCGCTGAACGTCCCGCCGCCCGCGCCCCACATCGTCCCTTTGGTATTGAGAATTGGCGTTGTGGTAGAAGCCGGTGGCCGCTGAGACAATGGCAAATTGGTTGCCATGTGCCCGGCAGGAACAGGCCCGATGTTCCCTATCGGACGCACCTGCGCGTGGATTCGCGCCATCGCGGCTGCCGCGATATTCGCCGTGGACGCAATCTGCTGATTCGACGCGGACACGACAGCGGCGGTCTGGCTACTGGCGGTCGCGACGTCGCGCTGGACACGAATGAAGCGCCCACCAGCGCCACGCGCGACTTCGGATGCAATCCCATTGCGATTGACCGCGCCGGTAAGTTTTTCGACCGAAGGCGCTGTCTGCGCTGTAACGGACGCGATCTCCCGGCTGACACTGACAAAGCGCCCGCCCGGTCCACGAGCAACCGTAGATGCCACTCCGTGCCGATTGACGGCACCCGTGGTGCGCTCGATCGCCGCCGCCGCTGCGCTGTTGGGCGGCACAAGCGCGCTGGTAAGCGCGGCCGACTTGGCAAGCTCCGCGTTCGTCGCGACGACCGCTTGCTTCTGCCGATCCATGTTCTCGGACAGGTCAATCCCGAATTCGGCGTCGGCCTGTTCGCGAGTGAGCAATCGGCCCCGGTTCGTCTTGAACATATCCTCCGCAGTGCCTATGTCACTCTTGGGGCGGACGCGAACGTTGCCATTCTCGTCCTCCATCGAGAACATCCACTCGTCGTACGCCTCACCGTGGGTGCTACCAGTGAAAACGAGTCCGCTTTGCGTTCGTATCGCCGCCGCGATGATCCGTTCCTGTTGATCGTTGTAGCGCTTCGCCGCCGCCGTCGCTCGATCGGTGCTGGCGACGATATTCTGATTCACCTTGTCCACGGTAGCTGCGGTCTGCGCCGCCGTCGCAGCCACATCGCGATTGGCTTTGACGAAACGCCCCCCTGCCCCGCGTGCGACATCGGAGGCGCGCCCGTTACGATCGACGGCTCCCGTCAGGCGTTCGACATTCACGGATGTCTGGATCGCCGCAGCCGCCTTTTCGTTCAGCGCGCGAACGAAGCGACCGCCTGCGCCGCGCGACACTTCGGACGCAATGCCTTCGCGATTGACGGCACCAGTGAGGCGGTCGATGTTCGCCGTGGCTTGGGTAGCGGCAACCGATTTCTCGACCGTCGCGCGAGTGAACCTGCCGCCTGCGCCGCGCGCGACCGCAGATGCCACGCCTTCACGATTGACAGCGCCCGCAAGCCGCTCGACGTTCGATGCAGCCTGAATTGCGGCCGTAGCCTTCTCGCGCAGCACGCGCACGAATCGGCCACCCTCGCCGCGAGCAACTACGGACGCCTGCCCGGTCCGGTCAACCGCACCGCGAAGCGTCTCGAAGCTCGCTTGCATTGCGTTGTTCGCGGCGATAGTTGGGCCGGGGTCTGGCGGCACGACCCGCTGCGATACGACCTGCTGAACGACACGCGGCGGCAGGGGCTGCGCCACGAAGGATAGCGGTCTGGTGTTCGGCGGCGCGCCCGGCCCGGTCAGGTCGTTGACGCGTGCGCGCACGCGCTCCCCACGGCTCATGCCACGCAATGCGGCTGCGGTATTGGCCGCTTCCACCTGCGTGCGCCTCATCTCGGCCTGACCGCGCGCGAGTTCGGACACCATCGCCGCGACCGTCACGCGCTGAGCTTCGCCGCCCATCTCTTTGATGGCGCGCGCGGCCGTGGACGATCCCACCGCAGCCGCCTTTGTGGACCCCGGCAGGGCGCGCACCGCCCGGTCGAGATTAACCGTTGCGTCTGCGGTCGCTCGTTCCGTGGCACCAATGAACTTGATGTGCGAGTTCAATTCGGCTGCGGACGGCCCGGCCGCTTCCATCGCGAGCATCCACCTGCGCGTATCCTCGTCGTGGCGCAGGCGCGGCAGGGCATGCAACTCCCGCATGGTTTTTTCGAAGGAATCGCCAGCGGAAGCCATCTTCGGCGCGACGGATTGGAGGTTCGCGCCCATCCCTTTGATTGCCAGAGCGGATACGCGGGCTTCCGCTCCTGCATGAGCCACGGATGCGGCAAGGCGTTCGCCGCCCCGCTCGACGCCACGCATGGCGCTGCTTGTCGCAGCGAGTTGAGGCGCGACAGCCTGAGCCGTCGCGCCTACGCTGCGAATCTGACGTTCAGCGGTGCGGACCCCCGCACCACTCTGATCCAGAGCGGTGATGACGAACTCGACTCCGTACTTCTTCTGAGCCAAGGGTCACGCTCCGTCGATATAGATGCGCCTGAGTATTTCGATCATGATCGCGTACGGGTCTTTTACATCGATCAGCGATTCATCCAGCACCATCTTGCGATACGCTCGCGCTGACTCGTATGCGTCACGATCAAGCGCCAGCGCCTGCGGCACTGGCAAGCGTCGGCCACTCACCAGCCTTTTCGACGGCGGGCTCGGGAGTCGCGCCAGCGCCATCAGATGAAACGCCAGATGGCCCGCTTGCCTTCCGCCCTCCTTCGTTCGATCCCGCAGGAAATCGGCGCATGTCCGACGTTTCGTCGTCCTCGCTCGTCCACCCGCTCACGCGCAACGAAGCGTTGAACAGTTCGGCGATGTCACGAATCGTGAGCGCAGCGCCGTTTGCCTTGCCTTCCTCGGGCTCGCCGAAATAGAACTGCGGTTCGATGCAACTGAGCGCGATGAGCTTCGTGGCGGGCGTGTACCATTCGAGCAGGCGACGCGCCGAATTGCCGAGCGACGCCGCCTGTTCCGCCGCCTGTTCGCCCGCATCGACCGGCAGCCCTTCCATGATCGGTGCAAGCACAGGCACTTCGAGCTTCCCGACACGCACGCACGCGGGCGACCCGTCCCGCGCCTTTGCATCGGGAAGCTCTACGACAATCTCGGGGACAACGAAATCAGCGGCTGCGGTCGGGGTCCGATTCACCTTCGTCATTGTGGATGACCTTCACGTTCGCCGGGGCAACAGGTGCCGGGGGCGGCGAACTCGCCCCCGGCACAACGCGCTTCGGCTTCTCGGCCGAAGCCTTGATCGTGTATCCGCACTCGCACACCACATCGTGCAGGCCGTCACGCTGGTAGCTCGTGAGATTCCACCCGGCCTTGCATTCCGGGCAACGTTCCTGCGTCGGTGCCATGTCCAGCCTCCTTGGTTTCGATCAGCCGATCAGTTGGCTGTGTCGAATGCCGCTTGCGAATTCGTGGTCGTGAGCATCAGCGAGGTCAGGTCGGACGAGTTGTACCAAGCCTCCCACGTCGCCTGCGCGAGAATGATGCCGTAATTCTCGACCGGGTTGCTGTACTCGACGAGGTTCGCCGAATTGCTGACGATGTTGAGGATGGCCGTCGCGCCCGTCGTGAACGTCAATTCGGGATCGCCGACCGTGAACGCAGCCGCCGCGTTGAACTGCGCGATGGTCTGGAACTCGGACGTGATCTTCCACTGGCACGCGACAAAATCCTCGCGCAGCGGCTGGTCGATGTTCGTCGCGCCGAGATAGAAACGATCCTCGGTGAACGGCGAGCGGTGCGAAATCTCGAACGAGCGGACACGGATGTCGGACGACGTGTCGCCCGTTCCGTTGTCCACGACGGTCGCATGGTGGAACAGCACAGGCGCGAGCGCCGGGAAGTTCGTGATCGTCGTCGGCGCGCTCGCCACGTTGAGCTTGTTCTTCGCGAGCACTTCGAACTCGACCTGTACCATGCCGTCGTCGCCCTGACCTGCCGTGCCACGAATCGTCATGCTCGTGATGATGGCACCGTCCACGCGCTGGTACTGCGTCGCCGGGATGTTGCCCTCGATCATCTGCAACGTGAGGCTCGGAAGGTCGGCCGACTCCTTGAACACATGCACATAGGGACCAACGCCCGTGGTCGCGACCGCGCCGAGCGCAGCCTTCCACAGCACTCCGAGCCCGCTGTAATTGCAGCGGATCACGAAGTTGCCCTTGTACATGAGCCCGCCCTGATACAGAGCGCGCCGCGCGACCGCATCGTACAGCGACGGGTCGCGAATCACGCCGATGATCGGGTCAACCTTCATGCTGATGACTTCGACCTTGTGCGTTGCAGCCACCGCCGTGCCGTAGGTCGTTTCGACACCGAATTGCAGATAGCTCTTATGCCCGCGTCCGGGGGTGCCCATGGCGTCCGTGCCCTCCTGTTCGCCGCATCCTTACGGCGAACCGTGGTCCCAAGTGAATTCAACTCGAACGTTCACACGTGCAACGCCGAATTGATACCTCTCCATCGCATCGACATCGGGTGCGTAACCGACCGGCTGTGCTTCTACACCACCACCAAGGCCGAGCGTTTCATCGTCCGTGATCGCTCGGATCACATCACTGACAAGCTCGTTGATCTCCGCTTCCGAATCACGCGCAGCGGCTTGCGTGAGGCACCACACGTAAACGATCAGCACACCCTTGTGCCGACTCGCCATGTCTGGCGTCTGCTCGTAATCGCCCGTCTCGATCCGTAGCAGCGGCTTCTTCGCTGCGATCACATCTTGGATCATGAAGCCGCGCGAGACAGATGGAACCGTGAACCACTTGCCTGCGTCCTGTACGCGGTCAATGCGCTTGAGCGCAATTTCGATCGCGTCACAAATTTTGTTCGGCCAACACTCCGCGCGGGCCATTCTATGCCGCTCGCGCGTTCAGAATTTCATCGCGCATCACGCGCGCGACATCGTTGCGGGTCGCGGCCTCTGTGGCCTTGAACATCCCGCGAGGCCGATGCGTGACCTTGCGCACCAGCATGAACACCGGGATCAATCCGCTCGCGCTCACCGCGCGCGATTTCTTCTCACCACGTACACGCAGCGTTCGTTGCCGCCTGCCCGCCTTCGCAAAGAAGAACAGATTGCCCTTCTTGCTGCGCTGGAAAAATCCGGGCGCATTCGCATAACGATCATGGAACACGGTCGGAATCTTGAGCCATGGCCGACCGCGAATTGTGCCGCCGTATTCGTGATGCGCCACGTAGGCGAGCGGGGAGCCGATCACGCCTACGAAGCGATTCGCCACCTTGAACGTGTGGGACTCGATGGACGAGCGCGCGCTGCTTGTCCCCACCGCCAGCGTGTTCCCGCGCCCGCCACGCCGGAACAGGCCAGCAGCCGGGCGCGAGCCGCGCAGCGTCACCGTTTTCAAGTGATGCTCGAACACGCGCAGGCCGCTGTCGATCCCGCGACCGATGGCCCGCGCCATCACATCGCGGCCGAGAACTCCCGCGCGCACGTTTGCCGTAATGGTGATCATGACGACTTGTCCACGTACTTTCTGAGCAGCACCTTCACATCGTCCGGCACGCCAGCGCCTTCCTTGAATTGCGCCGAGGCGCTGCCCGCGCCAACCGAATCGACCGCTCCGGTTTGATTCGTGAATCCCTGCCACGCGCGCCGCAACCACAACTGACATGCCGTTTCGAGCAACATGAGGTCGCGATCATGCGTTCCTGCGAGATAGCCAAACACGCCCGTGAGCGCGATGTTCTGGAAACCGCGATAGAAGCGATCGTTCGGGAGAAAAAGCCGCCCCGCGTCGTCGCAACGCCAGCCCGCAATATCGAGGGCTTCGGTGGTGGAGTAGTCGCCGGTCAGGTACGTCGCACTCGTCAGCGTCGTCACCGGCCAGCGCGTCGGATTGATGGTGTTCGTTCCCGTGCCGCTCAGGTACTGCACCTCGGCAATCGACTTGAGGCCCCGGCAGCAGTACGCCTCGATCGCCGTGGTGATCCCGTTGATGAACACGATCAGCGTCGGGTCATGCTCGGCATCCTCGATCTTGAGGAAGTCGCGCGCGGCCTCGACGCTGGTCAGTGCCTCGGGAAGAATCGTGCGATCCAGCAGCATGAACGAACCTCGTTAGGCGTCGGGCCGGGTGCGCCGCATCGACGGCCCCATCGTCAACTGACGCGACCCGACCGACGCCGGTTGTTTATCTCGGTGCGATGACCGTTGCGGTGCATGCCGGAAGGTCGCCGTCCGTGAGAATGCGAATTCGCACCCACGGCCAGAACACCCAACCGCCGACTCCTGCCGTTGCAGCGTCCGCGTCTCCCAATAGCGGGATGGCCACGGCCCGATCGGTCTGCGCCGCAAGCGCCGCGCCTTCCATTGACGTGTCGATGATCCACGGCCCACCGCTCGACAGAGCCACGTCGAACGCGGCATAGGCAGAGTCGATCGCGGTGCCGCCATTCACGAGCCCGGTGGACAGGATGAGCTTGCCGATTCCCTGTGCCGTGGTATTGGCCGTGCCCAACGTGAGCTTGGTCTGGTCGAAAAACTGTCCCGGCTGGAATGGCGCGAGCGTATCCGGCACGCCACCGTCGATTGCCTTTGTCGAAGAATCGCTTGGCCCCGCCACCGCCGCGAGCGAGTGCCGATGCTTGAGCGTGAACTGTGCGGGCGCATTCGCGGCCTGCGCGAGCCCCGCAAACCCGATCGCGGCAACGAGTGCAACGAGCAAACCACTGACGAATCGTTTCATTGCTCTTGTCTCCCTTCGAACGAGGCGCGCGAAGCGGGAAGCTCCGCGCGCCCGTCGTGGTTCAGGTTTACGAGTTGATGTTGTGCAGCAGGCCGACGAGCGGTTCCACGGTGGAGTCGAACCACGAGTTCATATCGCCGCGCCACGTGCCGACGAATGCGATCTGGTCCGTCTCGGCGTACACTTCGTTGAGCCGCGTGATCGTTGCGGCCCGACGCGTACCACCGACGAACGACTCGGTGTTCGGCGTGAGGATGATGGTCCTGTTGTCGGTTGGTGCCGTGTTGACGCCCGTGGCGTCCAAGTCCTCACGAATGAACTCGGACAGGATGACCGGCACGCCCGCGACGCTTCCGACCTCGCCAGTACGGATGACTGCGCCGGGTCCGTACTTGTCGATCGTGAGCAGCACGTTGTTGCCGTTGTCGTCCTTGGCGAGCAGCAATTCCACCAACGACGAGAACCCGGTGATGTGCACCGCGCCCGCGCCCGGCAGTCCGTACTGCTTCATGCCCTTGCGCACCGCCATCAGGTGATCGCGGATGGAGATGTCGGCCGCGCCAACATCCTTCACACACTGAGCCGGACCCGCGAGCGCCGTCTTGAGCAGGCCCTTCCACAGCTTGCGGCGATCGTCCGAGCCGGTCACGTCAGCGTGCATGTGCGTCGCCGTCACGTCACCGTTGATCCACGCATCGTCGATACCGCGCGCGAGCGCCTTGGCGATCTGCGCGATGATGCGCGGGATCACAGGCACGAGCGAGTCCTCGACGAACTCGGTGGACGTCAGGATGCGCGCTCCGAGCTTCTTCGCGCTGAGCGTCATCTTCTTGGTGATGAACGTGCGGCTCGTCACCTTCGCCGTGCCGGTTTCCTCCAACGCCTCGGCCATCTTGTACGCGATCATGTCCGCGCCAGCGACGGGCGAAACGTAGGTCGGTCCCGGCATCGGGATGTTGTCGAACAACGACGCGACGACGAGCTTGACCTGCACGAGTTCGTGAAGCTGAGACGAGAACATGGTCGGAATCCACTCCAAGCCCTGTTCGCTTGTCTGCGTGTCGAGCGCAGTGCCCGCCGCCGCCTTGAACTCCTGCACGAGCCGGTCGTACGCCTTCCAACCCTTGAGGGTCTTGAGGCGCTTCGTGCGCGACTCGCCGATCTCGGCATATTCGGTGCTGTTCGCTGCCATGAGCACGTCCGTGATGTACAGCGCGTCGCTCATGGCCTTGAACTCGGCGAGCTTCGCCTGCATCGAGTCGGACATGCCGCACTTTTCGAGCAGCTTGCGGCCACCGCCTGCCGACGCCACGCTCGCGGCGAACGACAGTTCGGCCGGACTCAGCGTGAGCAGATTGAAGTGTGCCTTGGACAGACCCTCGGGCGGAATCATCGCCATACGCAGCGCGGCGAAGCCATCGTCGCCGTGCGTGCTCAGACCGCGCGACAGGGTTTCCACCTGCGGCTTTACCGCACCGATGTCCGCCGCCAGCGCCTGCAACGCATCCTTCATCGGCTTGATGTCATCTTCCGAGATGGCAGTGCCAGCCGCTTCGGCGCGCTCGCTGAGCACGTTGAGACGATCGACGATGGGCGCAAGAAACGCCTTCAAGTCCTCTGCGGTCTTGAGGACGACGCCTTCGCCTTTTGGAGATGCGAGAGCTTCGAGCTTCATCCTTGAATACCTCCCCCGCATCCTTGCGGGATTGAGTGGCGAACCGCGTCCGGGCGGTTTGCTAGCTCGCCAACAGTTGATCCAGAGAGGCTTGCGCCTCGCCCGAAGTCCTACGCGGCTTTACGATCACAGCACTGACGCCCGAAGCGACATGAATCCGTTTCACGTCGCCTGCGTCAGCGGTTGCAGCGAACTGCTGGAAGTGAAACCCATCTACGTCCTCGGTCACTGTGTCGGCCGTGAACGAGTGGTTGCGCGCCCAGCGCTTCGCATCACCAACGGTTTCGAAACGATCGCGCGAGCAGATCAGCGCCTGCACGAACGAACGCACCGGCTCGGGGTAGCGCGTGCGCGGCGCGGCCTCCATCAGCATCGCGTCGAGCGAATCACCGTGGGCCTGATCTTCGGCAGCCTTGAGCATGGCGGCTTTTTCCGAACCGACACGCGATGCGGCGATCCATAGCTGGCCCTCAGAGTCCTCGGACTGGCGACCGGGGCGCATGATGCGCTCGCCAGACGATGCCTTGAAGAAATGAGTGCCGCGCTCCGCGCCCGCATAGACCACCGACCCCTCGGTGACCTCGACGATGCCCGCCATCATGAACACGGCGAGGCCCCCGTCCTCATACACTTCGCCGGGCTGGTGCATGCATGCGAGAGTGCGCACGTCATTCTTGCACGCCGAACACAGCGCAGAACGAAAGCTCCATGCCAGCGAAACCTCGGACCAGATCCCCGCCTCGATGCGACGCGCGATGGCATCGCCTTCGGGGTCGCCCTTGAGCACGTAGAACAGGGCTTCGACCCAATAGGATTCGTTGCGCGGGCTGGCCGAGTCGGCGATGTACACGCGGCGCGCTGCGAAGAAGCGGCCGATCGGAGCGCCGTCGTAGTTGTGACCGATCATCACTGGACGACCGGGCAGCATCTCGGCGATCTCGTTCAGCGCTTCGGGCGTGAACTGGCCGTAGAAGGTGGCGACCTTGGAGTTGACGATCCGCATGCCGAGGATATGGACATCATCCTCGCCAATGTCAGCGTTGGCGTACTTGCGAATCTCGGGCAGATGCCGCTTGCGCGCCTTCGACTGTTCGTCGGCGCTCATCACGAGCAGTTGCGCGATGTGGTCCGTGAGGACCGGCCATGCGGTGTCCATTGGTGGAACTCCCTTTCCTACTCGAAGCCATCCTTGGCCTCGGTGCTGCTACGCAATCATTGCGCGAGCAGTTCATCCAGAAGAAGCGTACCACGACGCGCTTCATTATTCGAGCCACGTTCTACAATCGGCGCAGCCGTGCAGCGGCAGTTGATCGTGTTCCCGCCCGAAGCGCCGTGCGTATGGTCGCCCGGCACGTCGAGCAGTTCGCCATCGACGAGGAACAGGTCGTCGAGGTCCACCACCTGTCCATCGGCATCCACGTGACCGGGTCGGACCAACTCGTCGCCCGCCGTGACCCATTGCTTGCGTTGCACGACGCCGCTCTGCCGCCACGCCTCGCGCGCTCCCTTGTTGTAGGCGGAAACCGTCTCGGTGCGCACGATCTTGTTGGCCTGATTCGCGTAGTGCTCGCCGAACACCTCGCGAACGCGCGCGATCAATTCGGCCGATGTCTCGTGCGCCGACATGCCCTCGTTGATCGAGTCGCGAATGACCATGCTCAGGGAGTGCGTCGTCCCGGTGATGACCAGTTCGGCGCGGTCGTCGAGCCACTTCGCCGTCTCGCTGTGCTGCAAGTTAAACGTGATGCGCAGGCCAAGGTCCTGAATCTCCTGAATGGCAGCCCCGGCGAGCACGCGTCGCATAAACTTGCGGATGAGTGTTCGATCGCCGGTCGTCGCTTCTAGGAGATGGTCGGTGTCAATGGCCGCGCGCATCACGCTCGCGCTCGCATGTACATCGTGATCCGTCGCGGCTCGCCTGAGCTTTGCCACAACGCGTTTCATGCGGGCCTCGTACAGCTTGCGCACGCCCGCACGCATCACCTTTTCCTGCGTGCTCACGCGCGCGTCTCGCGTGGCGCGAAGTTCCACGGTGACAGCGGCCGTGGTCTTGCTTGTGGGAGCGGGGCCTTCCGGCTTGGCGGTCATCGCCGCGCTGATTGCCTTCCGTGGCTTTGGAGAGTCCCCGGTCGGCCCCATCGGTTGCGCTACAGGCTTCTCATACAGTTCGTCGTGTTCCTCGCCGTCCAGCGGCTCACGTTCGAGAATGTCGCGCCCCTCATTCGGAGCGAGCACGGCCCGATCACACGCCTCTTTCACACCCTTCGCTTTCTCAAGGAACTCAGCGATTTGGGTGGGGTCGCGGTCGTAATCGAATGCGCACTTCCATCCGAATCCGAACTCGCCTTGGTGCAACCGATCGTCGAGCAGGCGCGCGTTGATGACGCTCGCGATCTTGGACCCAAGCGGCTTGCGACACAGGTGCAGGTAGAGCGACAGATCGACCTTCGCCCCGGCGTCCGAGAGCGAGCCGCCTTCCTTGATGCCCATGATCCACGGCGGAACCTTGTAGATCATGCAGATTTGGGCGTTCGTCCAGTTCGACGTTTCCAAGAATTGCATTTCTTCCTGCGTCAGCCCGGTGCGCTCGTACTTGATGTTGCGCGGCAGCACGACCGGCTTCCCGGCGCGCCGCTGCGCGAGCATCGTCTCCTGCACCTTCTCGCGCTCCGCTTGGGTCAGGCCGTCCTCGTTCGTGAAGTAGCCGCTGACCAGCCCGCCCGACGAGTAGAAGTTGTCGATCCAGCGGTCGGCGTTGCGCGACACGCGCGTGACGAGCATGGCGACCTGCAACGGCGAGAGGCCGAGCATGCCGTTGTCGGGCGCATACATGCGGAAGTGAAGAATCTGCCACGCCGGGATGACCCATTCCTTCCCATCGGCGAGCGTGACCACGTAGCGATCGGGCACGAGGCCGTCGCTCGACTTCGGGAGCACGATGTTGCCCGGCAGGCAGCGCAACTCCTGCGGCACCTTCGTGCCCAAGTAGTCGAGGAACACGTAGCCGTTGCCGTTGATGAGCAACGAGCCGACGATCTGACCCATGAGGTCGTTGCCGGTGTCGAATGCGTTCCCATACGAAAAAAGCCACGCAGGGTTGCCCTTGCGTGGCTCGGCTTCCTTTTCGTTCTGAGAGAACAGCAGCGGCGTGCCCGCGATGGAGTCTTGAATGCGCGAGACGCATGAGTACACGGTGGGCACAAGCTCGAACGCGCGCGGCAAGCTGATGCGTTCATCGTCGAGCCGGTTGACCATGATGCTCGGAGTCGCGCCGAGGTACGGCGGCGGGCCGGACTCTCCTGCGGCTGCGCTCAGAGCAAAGTCCAACAAGTGACGCATGCCCACGGCTGTATCACCCTCCAAGATAGAGGCGAAGTCGATCGCTGAATCTACGACGCGAGCTTTGCGTTACGTCGCCGTCGATTCTTCGGTCGGGGCTTCGCCGTACGCGCAAGCCTTTCACAATGCCCTCGCTAAATCCAACCCGACCGCATCTTCGGGGTGTGCGTCCCGTAGCGCAGCGCGTCGCAGGCGTGGTTGTGCTGGTCCACCGGCTGATCCTTCGACGGCTTGTCCTTGTCGCCCGGCTGCTGCGGGAAGCGGTAGGCGAAAAGCTCTCCAACAAGGTCGGTGGGCATGTGGGCGTCGGCCCGCTCCACGTCCATTCCGACCAATGAATTCGCCACAATGTACAGCCGCGCGCGGCGAATCTTGTCCGAGCCGATCTGCGGTTGCAGGAGTTCATAGACGGTCTGGATGCCCGCGTCCACTTCCTTGATGGCCCGCTCGACGAGGATTTCCCCGCCCGACTCCTGAGCGAGCGTCGCGCGCCCTTCGGCGTCGTGGTCCCCGAACGTCCCGGCGAACGGAAGCCAGCGCAACGGGTCGCGGCCCTTTTCCCACAGGCGCTTGTTGATCGTCGCCAGTTCGGTTTCTTCCAGCGCCATGATGTGCCGGGCGTGCTGCGACACGAGCACGTCCGTCTTGTATATCTGCCGATAGACGAACAGCGTCCCGCGCGGCGAGCGCGCGAGCCACAGGCACACGAACGGATCAGGCTTGAAGCCGAAGTCGATGCAGCGGACGCGCTCCCAATCGGGCGGTGGGTATCCGCCCCACTCGTCCCACAGGCGCGGCGCGCGGACCACGTGCAGGTCGTGGTCGAAGCAGTCGTAGACCATGCCCTCGAACGAAACCCACTTGCCGAGCACCATGCGCTCGTAGTAGCGGCCGTGGTAGCGGCCGATGCGCGCGAGGTACTTCGGGTCGAGGTTTTCGTAGTTGTCGAGCGGCCCTGAGCAGATGCATTCGGCCGACATCGTTCCGGCCGGAATGATCTGCCCGTTGCGAAGCTCCTGCGCGTCGCGCGTCCATTCGATGTGCGAGCCGATGTTGGGGCGGAAGCGGTTGTAGAGGAAATGGGACGGCGAGCCGGGGTTGGTCGCACCGCCAATCTGCCAATACGCCATGTTTCCATCTTCGTCATAGACCTTGCGACGAAGGCGTCCGGCTGCGGCGTCCCACATTTCTTCGGTGAGTTCGACACACTCGTCCACCATGATCATGTCCACTTCGGACGAAAGCAGGCGCTGCGGATTGTCGAACCCCACCATCCAAATCTCTGAGCCATTCGGATAAAACAGGGTCGAGCCGCCGTCGTTGGCGGGACGCCAGCCCCATGCCCAATGCGCGGGAGATATGACTTTTTCGCGCAGCATGGCAAGCGTGGTCGAGCCGAGATGGTTGCGATACCTACGACCTACGACTGAGATGGATTTTTTGAAGGTGCGCGCTCGCCGATCGAGCTTCTCGCAGAGGGTGCGAGTCTTGGCGCTACCAAGGCTCCCCGAGTAGAGAAGGTCGGGAGCCTGCGATTCGATGAAGCGCTGTTGCGCCCATGAATTCGCTCGGAAGTACTGGCCCACCGGCAGCAGCGCCGGGTCCATGACTTCTACTGCCATGTGTTCGGCCCTTTGCGCCACGCTTCACACTGGCCGCGCTCACCCCAATCGCCCTGCATGGGCACATGGAAGATCACCTTGCGTAACCAGTAGTAGGCGAGAACCGAGCACGCCCACGGTATCCCGATCGCGAGAACAGCCGCAGTCCTCGCGGTCGCAACAACGTATTCGCGCCATCCACACGACGCACGCATGGCCGCTACCCGATTTCGTAGTCGTGCTCGCCGACTTCGATCGTCTCGAAGGGCACGAGGCTGGTTGCCTCGATGCGCGACTCGGCCGCGTTCAATGCAGCCGCGAGCCAGTGCGGGTCGATGTTGCTCAGTAGATAGTTCGCATCGGTCGCTTCGTCAATGACGATCGACCCTCGCACGTGGAACGGCATCCTTGCCTCCTACGCGGCTTCGATGATGTATGTCTTGGTGTCGTTGATCGCCTGCCCCGTGGTGAGCGAGTTGCGAAGCCAGTTCGATTTGAACGCAACCTGCGTCCCGTCCGGCGATGGACACGGCTGCGCTTCTCCGAAGTAGTCCGAGTCGTCCGTATGCGTTGTGCCGAAGCGCACGCATGCGCGCGTCGGATGTGTCAGGCTCGTGATGCGCCAGAAGATGATCTCATCCGTGTACCATCGTTCGTCGGCCGCGCCGTTGACCATCGCCTCGTGTGAGCAGAGATGCCAGCCGCGCCCCGGTTCCGTCAACGTGCCCGGCAGATACGCACGCCCGCTGCCATGCTGGAAGTCGCGTTCGATTCGGCCGCTTCCAAGCTGCGTCGTGCCGCACGACATGTGATGGTGACGCCCCGTGGCAAGGTCCACGCTCACCGTCTTGCCGTGCGCGGCGCAGTTCGCCGTGCTACAGAAGTTCGATAGCTCAGGTTTGCGCATGCCGCCGACGTAGAACTCCTGCCCGTTGAGCGCCACGTTTGTGTCGCCATGAGAAATCCACGGCAACCATCCGTAGATATCCGATCGGGTCGCATCGGTGCGCAGCCCGTAACTGCGCGAATGAACCTGTGGCGTGCATACGTTGGTGGCCGCGCGCTTGAAGCATCGCGCGTATTCTTCCACCGCGCTGTCGCTGTACTTCACCACCACGTAGTTGCCGAGAGGCGAAATGGCCGCGAAGTCGATGTTGCCCTTGTCGCCCGTTGCGTAGGGCATGAGGAAGGCGTTGTACGGCCCGACCGTTTTCGCAACAAAATCGATCACCACGAACGAGTCCGCCGTGGGCGGCACCGCAAGCTGCGGCGTGGCGTATGCCGTGCACAGCACGAGGTAGCGACCGTCGTCCGACATCGTGCCTTCACTGAGCATGCCAAACTTCGCACCGGCCGGATTCGGCCCCGGCACCGGAACCGTTGCACTCCATATCTCGGTGTCGGTGGGCACGTCCCACAGAATGATCTTGTTGCCCGTGCCGTCCGATCTGTATTTGACCCACGTGATCGCTTGATTGGAGTAGCCGGGACGCCAGCGCCATTCCTCTGCGATGTCGAGATGACGACGGAAGCGCGGGTCGCTCGCCGTGAGCGGGCGGTTGCAGTAGATCGGCTTCCATGTCTCCGTATCGAGGATCAACTTCGAGGGTGACCCGCCGCGATTCTCCAACGCGAACATGGTCGGGCGTTCACCGCGAGGCGCGTGGTTCCACGGCTGGTCCTTCGAGTAGTGGTGCGTTGCGTAGGGCTGCCACACGCCCACGGGCGAGCCAGTCTTGAACACGATGGGCTGCCCGGTCACGCCGCCGATGCGCGTGATCTTCGACCCGTACTCGGGCACCTGAATCGTCGCGAGGTAATCGGGGCGCGCGACAGGCGCGAGCGTCGGGAATGCGGTCATGTCCGTGAGCAGAGCCATGGCGTCCTTGCCTTTCTCTACGGGTAGCGCGACATCTTGACGCGCAGGTTGTTCATCATTTCGGCGTTGACGGCGAGCGCCGGTCGCGCCGGGTCATCCCCCGGCCAGTCTGGCCACTGACCTTTCGTTATCTCCGTCACCGTGACCTCGCGACCGTTCGCGAGTGTGCTGGTTACCGTGCGCCTCCGCGTGCCCCACGAGGCCTCGATCTGCGCCTCGATCATCTCATGACCTGCATGGCCGAACAGCGTCGGCACCCATTCGCTCAATGAAGCGGATCGACTTCCTCCCACGGCGTACACTCCTGCTCCACCACCACGACCGCGCGCCCGTTGGCAAGTGTTGACGTGACGGACCGCTCGCTGCTGACCCACCGCGACATCACCTTGCGCTTGTACGTGCGAATGTCGAGTTCATGCTCATCGTCCACAAACAAGAGACTCGACGCGACGGGGACGACCTTGTATTCGCGCCGCATTCCCCCCCCCGCTCGAAAAGCCCCGCCTCGCGCCGAGAGCCGGAATGTCCCCGCGCGGAACATTCCATTCATCTCGGCGCTCGACGGGGTTGCGCTTACTCGTTCTCGGGCGTGCCCGGCGTGAACGACGCCGTGCTCGGCGCGGAGTTCGTCACCGTGAGTTCGAGCACGGGCGTGAACACCTTCCCGTCCGCGAACGTGATCGTCGCCGTGATGTCGGCATCGCCAACATCATCGTGCAGCGTGGTCACCTTGCCCTTGAGCGGGTCGCTCGCGTCCGGCACCCACTGTGCGATCTGCGAGTTGGACTCCGTGTACACGACGGTCGCATCGGCGGGCAGGGCAGCGATGCGCTTGCCCTTCTCGTCGAACACATCGACCGTGGCGGGAAGCGACTGACCATTGGTTACGGGAGTGCGTGGCATATTTCATTCCTCCGTGAAGGTGGGGGGTGCTGCGTGGTTACTCCGGTTCGGCGACTCCGACACGCCATGCGGCGCGCCGCTGATCACCGAGCCTGAGGTTGTCCAGCGCTTCGGTGTTCGCATCGACGGCCGCGCGAAGCTGAACCAGCGCGAGGATGAGGTCGCCGATCGCTCGGATCAACTGGAACACATACCGCCTCCTTTCCCTTTGGGCTGCGACAAACCAACCTAACGCCATGCATCCTACCACGACGAGCAGGATCACCGCTCACGTTCCTCGCTGCGCGGCACGGAGCAGCGGCAGTTGATTATCTCCTTGGGCTCGAAGTAGGCGACCTCCTTCAATGCTCGCGGCGAAAACGCGCCGTGGAATCGAGCGCGCTCGCGTTCCGCAAACCCGCGTAGCTCATTTTCCGTGAACACCGGCCGGTCCCACTCGTTCCATCGCATCAGGTTAAGCTTGCGCGCTCGCGCTTCGCTCAACGCGAGATGGTCCGACACCGCCATCTGAGTTTCTATGAGGCGCTGCATTGCCGGTGACATGCCATGCACGTAAGGGACGACGCGGCCGGGTACTCGGGGTTTTGGTTGAACAGGTTTGCTTGCTCGGAGCCGTCGCGCAGCATTTCGGCACGCGCGCCACAGCAGCTTGATCGTTTGAACAATGCCGAAGCCGTATGAGCCGGTGGGGGCATACACCACGGGCTGCACACTGGCATCTTCCTGCTTGGATCGCACCAGCACATCGCGCCTCTCCATTGGCATTACAGCCCCCGACCGCTCCGGTCAACAATGCGCCATCCCGACCACGCCACGAGCACTACAAACCCGATGGCGAGCGCGGCCCACCAGCAATAGACGACCAGCAGAATGAACGTCACCGCGCACGCCGCTAAGCACGTCGCGATCACCACGCGCGCGAGCGCATCGAGGAACCGCGTCACTTCGCATTCTCGGTGCCGGGCGGGCCGGGCATCTGCCGCCACAATGGGCCGCAGGCACCGTACTCCATCGACCACAGCGTACCATCGTCACACAGCGCAACCATGTCCATGAATCCAACGCCCTCGATCGCAACGACCTTCCGCACCGGCTGGCTCGCAATGTTGAGCGAGCCGACCGTGCTCGGATCAGCGGGCGTGTTCGGAATCCCGAGGCTCATCGGTGTATCCCCCGGCAGTCTGGATCGTGGATCGCCACGGGGTAGCCAATACCCTTGACCACGAGATAGTGGTGGTCGCGCAAGTCGAATTCTTCCGCAACCTCCGGGCCGCGACCGGCCCCGCAGCCGAACGTGATGGCAATGGCGACCAGACATCCCCACATCACCCATGCGAACGTTCGCTTGCTCATCCGACGCCTCGCATGAACCCGCTCTGGCACTGGCGCACGACGCCTTCCCATGACGACGCCGCGCCGACGACCACGTACTGCGTCACCGGCACCCACGGCTTCGGCGGGCGCTTCGTGATGTACGCGACGCACTTCCCACCGATGTGCGCGCAATGGATGCGATGGCCCGCCCGCTCGCCCTTCGTGACGATGCCGTGATGCTGGCGAATGAGGTTCACGGCTTGCTTTCGTCTCATGGTGTCTCCGGGGGAACGAAGTTGATTGGCTGGCAATTGTGGAATCGGTCGTATCGTTTGGCTCGCGCATCGAACTTCGCTTCTTGCAGTGCCGCAACCCGGTCGGCCTTATCGCGGTCAATCATGCCAGCACCGAACTCCATGCCGATCGGATCGTCTCGATAATCCCACACGCCGCCGAACTGTTCGGTGCCATCCTCGTTCTGCACGATCTCAAGAGCGAGGCCGCATGGATGAAGGAACAGGCGGTTCAACTCCTGTAGCAACCCAAGCTCGCGGAATTCTTTGATGGACATGTACTTGATTTCGGTCACGAGTACGGCCTCCATTCCAGCTTGATGCATGTGTGCCCAATGCGTTTCATCTGCCACATGGCCCACAGCGCGGCCAGCATGTTGTTGCCCGCGTATCGCTCTCGATACGCCCATGTCGATTGGGTGATCTGCATCCACACCGATACGGTTAACGGATGGCCCATCACATCTCCTTTTGAGGTCGGGGAGAGTTGTCAGCTTGGGCTCGCACGTTACACCGATAACGAGCTAGGCCAGTCCGCGCGGCAAGCCAATCGCATGGCTCCCGGCCCACCATTGGCTGTTATTTCTCTCTCCCCGATTCATTACCGCAACCGCCCGCGTGAGCGCACGTACTCGGCGAGGTCGTTTGCCTCATCCTGCGTGAGCGCCACGCTGCACATCCTGAGCTTGATGCCGTTGACGAATTCTTCGCGGCGCTTCTTTGCTTCCGACGCTGCACGTATTGCCTGACCGGCCTTGTAGTCCAGCATTTCCTGCCCGGTCAGGATCACGATGTCCATGTCGGTCATCAGCGCTACAAGGTCAGCGCCTAGGGGCACCGAGAGGCGCACCGAAATATCACGCAACTGCGCCTCGGGTGGCTGGCCGCGAAAGACCGAACATGTATGGGTGACGGTAGCTTCGACAATCATGGCCTATCCTTTCTCATCGTTTCGCGGATGTCACGTTCCATTCGCGTCGCCTCGGATATGCGCTCGCGTATTCGTTTCAGGCAATACTCGGCTTCCTCATCAGTGAGCAGGACGCATGGGCCTGAGAATGCCCGCGTGTCTCCAATCAAATCCATGGACACCGCCTTGATCGTAATGGCAGCGCGAGCCGAAAAGTCTATGCTGATCTCCGTGATACGAACCTCATGGATCATCGCAGCGCTGGCCCCCGTGACTTATGAATCGGGTTACTGCAATCGCCAGCGTGGAGCAGCGTCGTCGCCGTACCATAGTAGCGGTCACCCGGAATGCACGTTACGTACTCGCACTCCCGAATGCGGATCACGCCACAGTTGCTCGGGATGGCGACTGTGATAGCGAGCGTCGAATCAATCGCACTGACGAACGGCGGCGGCGTTGTCCTCGCGCATGAGCAACACAGTACGACGACGAACACAGCGAACGCGATCATGCTGACCAACAGCGCGTCGGATTTCATCTCCACACCATCCAGCACAGGGACGCGCCACGGCGAATGAATCCCTTGATGGCGGTCGCGGACACACGCGGCACCTTGCGAGCGGGCCGATGCCCTTGGCTCGGATCACGGCGATCGTTACGACGGGACTTGCGCTTCTTCATCTGCGACCCTCCTTTGAAGGACATTTACCGCAGGGCTTCCTCGGCGATCTGCCACGCGAGCGCGATGATCTCACGCGTGTACATGAACACGGGTGCCCACATCAGCAGCACCACATAGCACACGGCGATACTCGCAATCCATTCCAGCCGCTTCATGATGCGCCTCCTTTGCCTACGGGTCGATCTTGTTGAGGTTGTCGGCGTGTTCTTGAAGCATGCGAACCATCTCGGGGTTGCTCGCGCTGATGCCATACGCGTGCAGCCTGAGCCCGGTCTTTCGATCCCGCAACGATACGACGCCCGACCCGTCAGGAAGCCCAATCGTGACATGCCAGCGCAGCGGCGTCTTTGGCGGGAACACGCGGTCGATAGCAGCGAGCAAGCGTTGATCCACGATGGATGCATGTAGGCCCGCCGCGCGCCACTCGCGCGTCGCGTCAAGGAGAGCGGTCACCTGCTCTGCGGTTGCCGTAGGCGCGGCCTCATCCGCACGCGCTTCCTTCAACCGATTCAGCGCAAGCTTGAGATCGGTCTGGCTCGCTCGTGGTGTATTCGGGGAGCCGATCGCTCCGACGACCTCTTCACACAGCGTCAGGAATTCCCTTTCGGCCTTGCGTGTTGCATCCATGCGAGCGTGTGCGTCACGCATCTCGACTAACCAGTTGTCATAGGCTTGGGTCGCGGTTTGGCTCACGATGCCACCGCTTTCATCGCACTGATCAACGCGAGCACTTCGGCCTTGGCCTCGTCGTCCGGCGCATCCGTGGCCCGGCGATACGCATCCTCAATCTCTAGCAGCGTCATGCCTTCGGGCACGAGGTACTTTGTCAGTGCCACATACACCGCGCGCAGCTTGGCAACTTCGCTTTGCGCAACATCCTTAGCGAGCTTGACCGGCTCCATCAGGTCGGCGAGATCATTGATGCATTGCATGTACGGCGACTCGCCGCCGTCGCTCTGCACCGTACCCACCAAGTTACGGCTGTTGCGCAGACTGATCATGAACCGATCGAGCACTTCGCCTGCCCGACCGCGCGCCTTGAGCCACGCAGGGTTCACTTCGGCATAGGTCGTCATGGGGCTTCATCCTCCAACGGTGCCTCGGGCGGCGCTTCGTTCTCGATGACCTCGGCGCTGCTCGGTGGATTGGGATTGAACGTCGGCGGCGGTTGAAAATCTCTGATCTCAATGAGCTTCGGCGTCATCACTTCCTCGATGTTTGCGATGGCCGACAAGCGCGGCTGCCCATAGCGATCGAGCAAGTCATTCGCAGCGGCCTTGCGATCCGCTGGCGAGTAGCGATCGTCCTCCACGAAGTGCACGAGCAGTTGCACGCATTTGTCGATGGCCCTGATACCACGTCTGCGCGCACGTTCTTTGAGTGCCGCGAGCCGCTTACTCCTGAGCCCCGCCGGAAGGGTCGAGGGCGTCGTCTGAATGTTGGTGTTTGGTTTTGTCGCCATCTTCGTCATCCTTGACGAGCGAGCGGAGTCGTTCGATTTGGTTGGTCAGAGCACGCTGCCTGTGGCTCGCGATGAACTCGTTCCATGAGTCGCGCGGCACAAGCATACGCCCACCGATGCGGGTCACTGGAATCTCACCGTCGCGGATGAGGCCGTAGGCGCGGGAGGTGGAGATGCCGAGCAGCGAGGCGATGGCTCGTACGGTGAGGAAAGGGCTTGCATCGGTCATGGTCGCGATGATATACCACTCGGCAGCACTTCACGCAACAACATTCAACCGGAGGTCATCGTATGAGTGACGGCAAGAAAGACGATGTGGCGAACCCGAGCGCATTCCCGAACTCGATTCAGGCTCCCGGCACGGTGGACGCGGCGGCGCTCAAGTCGAGTGGCGAGGTCCACATGGTCAGCCTGACGAACGTGGGCGGGCAGTTGTACGGCGTGGATGCCGATGGGCGGTGCTGGAAGCGCGAGGGAGGTCGGGAGTGGAAGCGCATCAAGAATCCGGTCGTCTGATCGCTCAGCCTGTCTCGGCGCGTTCGTATGTTGCACGCATTGTGCGCGACCTTGTGTTTGTTGCGCTCGGCGTAGCAGCAGGTTACATCATCTGGCACTGAACGTTTCACGTGGAACAATCGGAGGGTCGCCCCATGGACGAACCAGCATTCAAGCCGTTCCCCAAAACCGCGCGCCTCAACCGCGAGTGCATCATCTCGGAGAAAATCGACGGCACGAACGGATGCGTCGTGGTCACCGAGGATGGTCGTGTGTTCGCGCAGTCGCGCAATGGCATTCACATAGACACCGGCGATTCGTTCGGATTCGCCCTGTGGGTCGAGCGCAACAGGGATCGCCTGCGCGATACGCTTGGCCCCGGCTATCACTTTGGCGAGTGGTGGGGATCAGGCATCAATCGCGGATACGCACTCCCGACCAGCGGCCCAAACGGGCGTCCCAAGTGTTTCTCGTTGTTCAATACAACGCGATGGGCCGATCTGCCTGAGTCGCCTGACCTGCGCACCGTGCCCGTGCTCTATCGCGGATTGTTCAGCACGGAGGCCGTCAGCACGGCGCTCGAACGTCTGCGCACGATGGGCAGCGTGGCCGCGCCCGGATACATGCGGCCGGAAGGCGTTATCATCTGGCACGACGCGGCGCAAGTTGCGTTCAAGGTCACGCTCGAACGTGATGAAGAACGAAAGTCCAGCAGGACCTGATTGCTATTTCTGCGACGCCCCGGCGACTGACGACGGCCTGTGCCGTGGTCATTCGATCGGGGCGAGCCGCGTCACTCATCTCGGAGGGGTCAAGCCGCCGTACTCGTGGTGCGAGCGCGACGACTGCAAGGGCGGGCTCCATCGGGGCTGTAAGCCGTGCCGAGCGGCGTACGACAGCAGGCTCCGACCCCGACTCGTTCGGGGCACACGCAAGAAGGTGGACGCATTCCGCTACGGGAATCGGCGGAAGTATGGGAAGCACGTCACGTGGTGCGGCACGCCGGATTGTCCCGGCCCCAAGCGGTGCGCCGCCTGCCATCGGGAATACTGGAAGGAATGGAAGGCGGTCGAGCAATGCCGTTGAGCCGCAAGACACCGCTGCGCCGCACCGCGTTCAAGCGCCGCCGTGGGCCGATCAAAGCATCGCCCAAGACCCTCGAAAAACGCATCCGCGAGAAGATGCTCGACGACCTGTGCCGCGAGGTCACGTTCCTCCGCGATCGGCACACGTGCGTTCGCTGCGGGCGCGGGCTGCTCGACCTGAACAAGTTTGGCAAGCCCACCGTGCTCCATTGGGCGCACGTCATCACGCGGAGGATCAGGCGCACGCGCTGGCGGCTCGAAAACGTGATGACGCTCTGCGAAGGATGCCACTTCGGATTCTGGCATCGCGCGAAGATCAGGATGCAGGACTGGCCCGATCAAAAAGCAATGGAGTGGTTCGAAATGAAATTCACCGACAGGTATGCGATGCTTCGATTGATGCAGAACGATCGCAGCCCGTTGCCCGATGCTACGCTGGTTCGCATGTATCTTGAGCACGAACGCAGGAGGTTAGCAGCGTGAATGGAATCACCTGTTTCATCGCCACGGATTCAGGCCGCGCTCGCGTGAGCCTGCGCCGCTACTCGCCGCGCCTCGCATGTCAGTCCTCGCCGCTCGGCTACCACAACATCAAGGTTCCGATCGACGTGGTTGCGAGCCCGTTCAATTCGGACCGACGCGAGTACTACCACGATCCCTACCCACGCCCCGAGAAGGACGACCCGCGCTGGCCGAGCCGGTGTAGATGCGGCTACGATTTCTCGCTCAGTGATGACGACCAGATTTTCCACGAGCAGTTGTACCGCTACGAGACTGGGAAGATGGTCCAGATCGGCACGCAGGACGAACTCCCGGCCGGTGCCATGATTCAGGCGCTGTGGGTGCCGAACACATGGGTTGGCGAGGATGGGCGATCGTGGCTCGTGAGGCTGCCGGGCGGCGAGGAATGGCTCATCGACGCGCCCGCGAGCGACGGCGGGAGGTGGAAACGCACCGGCAACGCGCCGCAGTTCACGGTCGAGCCATCAATCCTCACGCCCAAGTATCACGGATGGCTCAGGAATGGCGTACTGGTCCCTGCATGAGCAAGCGCATGGGACGCTGAAACGCATTGAACCCCGCGAGGTAAAGGAGAAAACCCTCGCGGGGCTCTTTGCTTTGTTCGGGCTGGAACGGCGCGGATACTGCCGCATCTCGCCGCGCGCTGTCAACCCTTCTTCGATGCCTTCTTCGCGCGCCGCTTCGCCCAACGCTTCGCTGCGCCCTTGCGGCCAGCCGCGCGCCGCGCCGCCAGCAGCTTTGGGCTGATCGCCGACTTCGCCACGCGCTTCGCCTTCTTCTTGCGCGGCCCGGTGCGCAGCGTACGGCCATCGACGGCCTCGCGATACGTGCGGACTTCGAAGAATTGGCCGAGAACCCTGTCGTTCGCGAGGTCGGTCAACTCGGCCTTGTTCGTGGAGACGAGGTACTGACCGCTCTCCGTGACGAGAATTTCTCCTGACGACCGATACACGGCCGCGTGCAATAACTTTCCTGCCTTCATTGGGGCTTCCTTCCTTCGAGATAGGTAACGAGCCACACGAACGCGCACAGGCCGATCCAGAACGACACCGGCATCAGCGCGTACAGAACGGAATCCGGGCTCGATCGAATCCCGTAAGCGAACTCCATCGCGCACATCGCGACGGTCACAATCAGCGCCACAATCTTTCTCATCGTGCCCTCGCATCGTAGGACGCGAGCTTCGCCCGTGCTCGCTCGATGGCTTGCTCATACGTCTTGCCACGAGCGAGCCGTTGCCATGACCTCGTGCCACGCCCCTTCTTCTTGCCGAGCTTGATTCCGATGGAGTAGCACCCGTTCTTGTTCGAATACCACGGATCGTATAATGCGAATGCTTTCGGATCAACCAGCTTTTGTGCGAGCGCCGTTGCCTCTGCCTTTGTCATCATCCCTCGTTGCGGGGCCGGTTGCTCGTTTCGCTACTTGCCCCAACCGCCCCTGATCCACCACAACAGATCTAGAGCATGCGCCGTCGATACACTCAACACGAGCACTCCGACCACGAGCGCAGCAACCACGACTAGCATTGCGTCCAGCTTCTTCATCGTTCGTCCCTCCCGTCTGGTTCGATTACAACATTCCCGCTGCCGCCCGGCACCGGGAGGTTCTTGATCACGTCGGGTTTCATCGGCTCAGCGAAATACGACGCGCGCTCCATGCAGCTTCGTATGACATCCGGCGCGAACTCGGGATTGCTCCGCTGCGCGCTTTCGATCATCGCTTCGTAGTGCGCCTCGCAGAGCGGCACGTCATACTCTGGCGTCTCCGCAATTCGGAATGCGAGCGCATCGCATCCGGTCGGATACGCGCATCGGGTCATGTTTTCACCGGCGCTGGCACCGAAAACACGATGTCGGCGGGCGGATCGGCGGGCGGATCGGCGGGCGGTCCGGGAATGCGAGTCCATCGCGTTCCCTTTGACGATGACAGCAGGCACGTCCACAGCGTTCCGTCCTCGCAGACCGCAACGAAGTCGTCGTACGCATCCGGGTCGCGGGGAAGCTGCGCCACACCGATGACCTTGCGTTCACTCACGATCCCTCCGGCGCTGGCACCGCAGCGAGGTAATCGTCGCACGCCGCCCTGACTCGCAACGACGTGCTCGCAAGGTCCGGCGACAATGCATGCGCGCCCATAATCGTGTCGGCCTCCGTCCTCCATCGTGTGACGACGCCACGCTCCCAATACGGGAACTTCTCCACCGCTGGCACCGCAGGCGTGGGGTTGAGGGCGCAGTCTTGGTCGTGTGACACGTCCGCACCTAAGAACATTGCGCCGTGTCGCGACTTCCCTTGGCATAACCGGCATTCGAAGTAGTTCCCTAGTTCGACGTTCACGTGATAGGTAATTGCCGTCCGCGCCAGCGCATCCCGCAACCGCTTATTCTCGCCCTCCACCGTGGCCAGCGTGGCGCGGAGGGTTGCGAGTTCGGCGATGAGCGGTGCGTTCTGGCGCAGCTTCGTGACCGGCGTATTCGCGATCTGACGCTCTAGCTTCACCGCCTTCGACTCGGCCTCTTGGCATCGCTTATTCAGCCGCTTGCTCGTGGCGCGGGCTTCGTCGCGCTCGGCGGTGAGGGTGGCTGCTTCGCGCGGCATCAATGCGCCGGACTCCACTGCTGATTCGAGTGCGCGCGTTGCCTCCGGGCTGCATCCGCAAAACGGGTAATCGCAGTCCTGTGGATCGTTAGCACCCACATTCGCCGTGCGCGCTGTGCATTTCCATCCCCGGGCTTCGTCGCGCTCGCGAGTGGCATCGACGAATGCGTTGATCAGGCCAACGCGCTCATCCTCGCGCTGCTCGCCGAGGCGGCAGAGCTTCTCGAATCTGCCGAGTAGCTCGCCGAACTCGAACGCCTCCCGCGCCTTGCTCGGGGTGGTCATGACTGGCACCGCAGGCGTGGGGGTGCCGCCTCGCCGCTCCCAATTCGCGATGAACTGTGCGAGGTACGGAACGGCGCGCTCGTCCTGCACTGTAATGCCCGCACGGTGAAGCGTTTCAAGCGCGAGGAACGCCGCCATGCGATGCTGTCCCTCAAATCCCGGCTCGTCGCCAGTAGGGAGCGTTTTCGCAGCCTCATCCTTCACCGCAGGCGTGGGGGTGAGGGCGGCGTTCACGGCGTTCTCAAGCG
>JGI10216J12902_100220512_pt1 | contig 28573 bp, 26 predicted proteins | sample KanNatreferecore_FD_12902 | JGI IMG/M metagenome (IMG submission 12902)
GGCGCGGATCCACGGCTCGCGAAGACGCGGCAGGCCCGCGCGGAGGTCGTGCCCCTGCGGCCCGCTGGTGTCGTAGACCCGAACGGGGGGCTCTCCGCCCGAGAGCGCGATCTCACGCGCCGGCACCCGTACTCCCTGGTCCCCCTCCACGTACACCTTCGTGGATCGGGGAAGGGGCGTCGCTGCGGGCGTGCCGCTTCCGTTGGCGGCCGCGTGGCCGTTGCTTGCCGGCCCATTGGTTGATGGCATGAGAGGGCCTCCGTGTGAGTAGGGCTTCTGCCCGAAAAACACCAAAAAGCGCCGCCGGCAAGGGTATGCGGGCAGCGCTCCGAAGCCACGTCGGCGCCACCGCTTCCCTTCGCCGGTATTAGCCGGATCAGGTTCAAAGGGTCGCCCCGGATGGTTCCGGGGCTCTCAGCCGTAGCTCCCCTAGCGTGATCAGTCCGCAGTCCGGGCGGACTGCCAGGTTGTCAGCGGCTCTTCTCCCGGCGAGGGGGGCAAGCGCTCTGCTGGATTGTATAGCCGTTCGAAGGCGAAGTCAACGGACGTGCGCCGCTGGCGCCCGCGCGACCGACCCTGATGGGCAGCGGGACGCTGGCCGACCTTTGGGAGTGACAGGCCGTTACCGTTTCGCTCGTGTCATCCGGACCTCCTGATGCGTTTCTCCTGCGTTCTCCTCACCCTCTCGTTCCTGGCCGCGGCCGGCGCCGGACTCGCACAGCCGCCCGAAGAAGCGGCTCCGCTCCCTCCGGTACGGGTTCAGCTCACTTCCCTGGGCGCCCCGCGGCGAATCACGGTTAAGGCCGCCGCCCTGCGGATCACCGGGCCCGGATCGGAGGAGGACCTCGCAGCGGGTCCGGGGCCGGTCGCCCTGGAGGCGTCCGGCGACATGATCGAGATCGGCGGACGGAAGGTGGCCGCTGCGCGTGTCGAGGCGGCCCTTGTAAGTGTGACCGCGGGCAAGACGACCCGCAGCTACCCCGGCGCAGTCGTCCTGACCGCGAACGCCGGCCGCCTGGCGCCGGTCAACGAGTGCTCGCTGGAGGAGTACGCGGCTGGGGTGCTTTGCGGCGAGTGCCCCGCGCTGTTCCACCCGGAGGCGATCGGCGCCACGGCGGTAGCGGTGCGTAGTTACAGCTACCGCCGGGCCTATCTCGGGAAAGTGCCGCTCTGCGATACCACCCACTGCCAGGTCTACCTGGGAACGGGCAACGTGCGGGACACCATCTGGGAAGCAGTCCGCGCCACGGCGGGAATCTTCGCGCTCCACGAAGGTCGGCCGATCGATGCGGTCTACAGCTCGGACTGCGGCGGCAGCACGGAAGCCAACGAAGTGGTGTGGAAGGGGAGCAAGCCGCTGCCGTACCTGCGCGTAGTCGAGGACGCGCCGGAGCCGGAGGGGGAGCCGTACTGCACGGTCAACCGCTCCCACGGATGGAAGCTAGCGCTCTCCGACGCGCGGCTCCAGGCGCTTTACGGAAAGCCTGCGGCGGGCCTGAAACTGACCGTCACGGAGGTGACCGAGAGCGGCCGGGCGCGCCGGGTCCAGCTCGGCCCTGCGGCAGGAGAGAATGACAAGGGAGCCGCTCCGGAGACGAAGGTCTTCAGTGGAGAGGAGCTGCGGCGCCGTCTGGGGGCGGATGCCGCAAAAAGCCTGCGCTTCGAGGTGCGGGAGACGGAAAGCGGAGTCGAGCTGGTGGGGACCGGCTGGGGACATGGCGTGGGCCTCTGCCAGTTCGGCGCCAACGGTATGGCGAAGCAGGGCGCCACCCACGAAGAGATCGTCCGGCACTACTACACGGGCGTGGAGCTCGGCCCCGCTCCGCCCGTCAGCGAGGTCCGGGCGCGCACCTCGCCCGTGCGGATGGGCCGCGCCGGAAGCTGAGCAATGCCCATCCTTACAGTCGAGCTGGTCGTCGCTGATCGGGAGCAGCTCCGTACAGACCTCGCACGCCGGCTGGCGGACGCGGCCGGCCGGCTCTTCGGCAGCGCCCCCGGAGAGACCTGGGTCCGCGTCCACACACTTTCGGCGGCTGACTACGCGGAGAACGACATCGACGATCCGGAAGGGTGGGGCTCTGTCTTCGTGACCGTCCTGAAGGGGCGCCGCCCGTCCGGTGAGGCGCTGAAAGAGGAAGTCCGCACCCTTACGGAAACCGTCGCTCGCGTAACCGGCCGGCCGCCGGATCGCGTCCACGTCCTCTATGAGCCGGACGCTTCCGGCAGGATCGCCTTCGGAGGGGTGCTGAAAGAGTAAGCCCCGCCCGCCGGTCGCTGACTTTACCCGGCCCAGCCGCGATCCAGGTGCAGCGTCAGGCACTTGGCGCTGCCGCCCGCCTTGATGAATTCGTCCAGGGGAGTGGCGTGAGGGATGCGTCCGCGGTCCCGCAGCACCCGCTCGAACGTCGGGCAGCCGGAGTTGAGCGCGACGTGCTCCCCAAGGACGACGGCGTTGCAGGCGAACCGGAGCGCCTCCTCTCCCGGAACTTCGATCAGGTCCCGGATGTTCGCTTCCAGGACCTTACAGCCGTACTCGTCGAAAGCCGGAGGAAAGTACGCGGCGGTCTGCGAGTCCAGGGGGCAGAAGCAGGTGTCCAGGTGGTAGAAACGTGGGTCGACCAGTTGGAGGGAGAGCACCCGCAGATCAAGAAGGTCGCCGACCAGCCGGTGTGAGCCGGCGTCCGTCCGCCAGTAGTAACCGGCGAAGAGGGTGTCGCCCACGAAGAGCGCGTCGCCCTCTCCTTCGAAGTGGCAGTCGGCGGGCAACGCGCGCGTTTCCAACTCCTGCTGCTCGAACCAGGCGCGGAAGTGCTCCGACTCCCCCTGGCGCTCCGGGTAGCGGAAGCTGCTGACGACGACCTTGCGGCCGTGCACGAGCCCCGCGTTGGCGGTGAAGACCATGTCCGGCAGCCCTTCCACAGGCTCGGCGAGGAGTACCTCGGCGCCGATCTCGTCGGTCAGTACCCGCCGGAGGCCCTCCCACTGCTCCTGCGCCACGTGCGGCGCAGCGGGACGGGAGAGGTCCATCCAAGGGTTGATCACGTACCGGACGTCGTAGTGGACCGGCGGCACCATCAGCAGGCGAGGCATCAGGGCGCGCCGCCCGCCGCTTCCAGGTAAGACATGAGCTCGTGGAAGAACGGCTCTACGTCCGTCACCACGCCCACGGACTGGAAGCTGCCCCGGTCCGCGAGCTTGGTCACGACGCTGGGATTGATGTCCACGCACGCGATCCGGCAGGAGGCCGGCAGCAGGTTGCCCGTGGCGATGCTGTGCAGCATGGTGGCGACCATCAACGCGAAGCCGGCGCCCTGGAGCTTCTCCGCCATCACCTGCTGCGCCTTGACCATGTCCGTGATCACGTCCGGCAGGGGGCCGTCGTCCCGGACGCTGCCCGCGAGCACGAAGTCGACGTTGTGCTTCACGCACGCGTGCATGATCCCGCCGGTGATGATGCCGGCCTCGACGGCCTCCCGGATGCCGCCGGCGGCGCGGACGCGGTTGATGGCGTGGAGGTGATGCTGGTGCCCGGCGGCGACGGGGATGCCCTGGTCCAGGTGTACGCCTAGCGCGGTGCCGTAGAGGTTCCGCTCGATGTCGTGCACCGGCAGCGCGTTGCCGCTGAAGAGCAGGTCCACGTAGCCCATCTCGATCAGGCGGACCACGTGCGGGACCGCTCCCGTGTGGACCACCGCCGGCCCCGCCACCAGCAGTACCTTCTCGCCGGCCGCCTTCGTCTCGCGGATGCGGTCCGCCACGGCGCGGATCGCCACCGCCTTCGGCTTCTCGGCGGAGACGTCGCTGGCCATGAACTCGAAGAGGTCCGCGCGGCGCACGTCGCGCTGGAGCGGCTGGACCCGGATGCCCCGGTGCCCCACGACGACCAGCTCGCCCTTGCGGACCTGGCTGAACTTGGCGGTGCGGGCCGTCCCGGCCCCGGGATCCACGACGATGGCGCAGTCCATCCGGGCCGGGGCGACGGGGAGCCACGCGGACCCCACGCGCACGCTGGTGGGATGGTTGCTGGTGACGTGGAAGTCCTCGGGGAAGACCCCGTCCGCGGGCGCCGGCTCCAGTACCGCCTCTCGCTGCTCCACCAGCTCGGCGCCGTGTTCCTGGATGCGCCTCAGGATCTCCGCGAGGGCCTCCTCGTGGGAGGCGCTCACGCGCACGCGGGCGTAGCTCTGGTCCTCCCGCGTGCGGCCGACCGTCAACTCCTCCAGCTCGAAACTGCCGCCGCGGGCGATGATGTCGTCCAGCACCTTGGGCAGCAGGAGGGAATCGATGATGTGTCCCCGCAGCTCAACCGTCTCCGCGACCATGGTCGTGCCTCCACCATGGATTATTGTCAGCCGCCCTGGGAATCTGGCGGCGAGGAAAGCGGGGGCGGGGGCGCTAACCCTAAACGGGCGTTGGGCGCCGGGGGTTGGGGGGACATATGAGCGAGCTGGAGGGCATCTACAGGCGTATTCGACCCGGGCGGAAGGTGGAGGGGATCGCAGCCGCGCTGCTGCCGCTGGATGCGGACGGGCGGATCCTCGAGGAGGACCTGGCCCGGCATCTCCAGGCCACCCGGGACGCCGGGCTGACCAACGCCGTGAACATGGACACCGGCTACGCGAACCTTCTGAGCGACGAGGAGAAGGACCGCGTGCTCGCCCTCACCCGGGAGGCGCTCGGGGAGGGCGTGGATTTCGTCGCGGGCGCCTTCATCGAGTGGAAGGAGGGGGAAGTCGTCTCCCTCTACCGCCGCGAGATGGACCGGATCGCTGGCTACGGCGGCATCCCGATCCTGTTCCAGACCTCCCGGACCCACGAGCTGCCCGCCGCGGAGAAGGTGCGCGTCTACCGGGAGGTCTGCCGGGGTTACGGACGCGTGATCGGGTTCGAGCTGGGCAAGATGTTCGCCCCGAACGGCGAGATCTGGGATGTGGAGACCTTCCGCGGGATGCTGGAGATCCCGGAGTTGATCGGCGCGAAGCACTCGTCTCTGAGCAAGGTCACTGAGCTGAAGCGGCTGGAGCTCCGCGACCGCTACCGCCCCGGCTTCCGCGTTTACACCGGAAACGACCTCGGCATCGATATGATCGAGTTCGGCAGCGATTACCTGCTGGGACTGGCGACCTTCTGTCCCGGCAAGTTCGCGGAGCGGGACCGCTACTGGGAAACCGGCGACCCGCGCTACCTGGAGCTGGCCGAGGCGCTGCAGTACCTCGGAAACGTCGCCTTCCGGGCGCCGGTCCCTGCCTATAAGCACTCCGCGGCCTACTTCCTCCAGATGCAGGGGCGCATCTCCACCCACGAGACCCACCCCGGAAGCCCCAAGCGCCCGCAATGGGAGCCGGAGATCCTTCGGAGCTGCCTGGAGCGGCTCGCGCTGGGCTAGCCGTCGTCAGTACGACGTGGAAACGCAGCGACCGGCGGGGTCGGTATCCCGATGACGACTTACTTGAACAGCTCGCCTGAGAGGATCTTCGGGATCGTCTGGGACATCATCAGCGCGAAGATGCAGGTGTAGAAGAACGCCGCGAAGCCCATCGCGATGCGCTTGCCCATGCCGGGACGGAACTCCGGAGGAAGGAAGCGGCAGTTCACGTAGAGGGTGTGCAGGATGCAGAAGGTGATGGCCAGGTTGGCCAGGTTGGCGTTCAGCATCAGCATCTTCGGCGCGGAGATGTTGAAGCTGTTCAGGAAGATCCCGGTGCCGACGTAGGCGGCGATGAAGCTGTAGTAGACGTACTTCGCCTTGTCGGGCTTCTGGTTCCTCAGGCGGCGGCTTCCGGACCAAAACGCGTCGCACCAGCGGCGGGCGATGCCGTCCATTGAGCTGAAAGCTCCGGGGACCAGAATGACGATCCCGCAGACGAGCGTCATCACCGTGAAGATTTCGCCCTTGACCGCCCCGAAGTCCAGGGCGAGGGCGGCGGCGGCGTACCACTGCTTCTCCTTGGAGTAGTCGCCCTTCAGGTAGTGTGCGCCTAGAAGGCAGGGGAGGAGCATCCCGATGACGGAGCCCCATGCCCAGAGGCCGAACTGGTCGCGCTTGACGATCTTCCACCACTCGTTGAACCGCGCCACCGCTTCGGGAGTCGGGCGGCAGATGGTGCCGATGTGGGAGAGCGTGATCTTGGTATCGCCGAACGCCGAGGCGATGGCGCCCACCTTGGACCCCATCCCCCAGCCCTTTTCCCGGACGAAGTTACTCGCCAGGATGTTGCCCATCCCGCCGATCCCCGCGAAGCCGACGATCGCCCCGATCAGCCCCCATTCGACGTTCGGGGGGACGTTGAAGGGATTGATCATCCCGATGGTCACGCGGGACCAGGTCTCGAACGGCACGAACAGGACCGTGGCGAAGAGCAGGTAGCCCAGGACGAAGAAGACCTTGCCGCTTAGCACCACTTCGAGCGTGTTGTAGATCTTCCCCCCAAAGCAGAGCAGGAGTCCGCACACCACGAGCACGCCGCAGCTAGTCCAACCCACCATTTGCGGGTCCATGTTCGTGGAGCGGAAGATGGTGAACAGCACCACCTGGGCCGCCAGCCCGGCCATCGCGGGCCACCAGCCGAGGAAGTCCAGCAGCATGTACCAGATGAGCCAAAACCGGGGGCCCGGCTTGGTGCGCATGAACCCCGTGAAAACCGGCTCGCCGGTGACGAGCGTGTACCGCATCGCCTCCGTGTTCAGGATCACCTGGCAGAGGATTGCCATGGGTGCGACCCAGAGGAGGGCGCCCTGGTACAGCGCGGCGACACCGGAGCCGACCACCCACTCGCCGGTGCCGATCGTCCCCCCGATCATCACCATGCTGGGGCCGAGCAGCGCGAGGAGGTTCGTCTTGCTGAAGGGGACGGGAGCGGGCATCTCGCCCACTTCCCACGCGGGCAGACAGCCCGGGTCGACGGGCGGCTTCTCTCCGGTCTCCGTCGCCTGGGCGTGGGGATCCCGGGTCTCCGTCGACTCGGCGTGGGGGTCCCGGGTCTCCGGTGACTCGGTGGGGGTCATGGGTAATCCTTTAGGGGGCGTAATGCTTCTAGGAGAAGTGGGGAGTGGGAATGCAGAGTAATACGCTGCGGCTACCCCCGAAGTCCTCCTGCGGCGGGCGCGGGGAGGATGGCAAAGGTTGGGGTTGACGCTGATGATCAATCCACACTCAATCCGACGCACTCAAGAGCGGTTGCCGTGAGGGTACTCCGATTTTGTGACCGCGAGTCGCAGGTGCCGCGCTACGCGGTACTGATAGGCGACGGCGTCGTCGAGCTGCACCCATCCTTCGAAGCCGCCGGCGTCGAGGCCGCCGGCTGGCCGCTGCCGGCCCAGGTGGTTCACCTTTCGGAGACGGGGTCCGGTGACCTTCGGCCGGCGGACAAGAGGTTAGAGGACGTTCGGCTGCTGGCGCCGTGCCCGGTCCGTTCGTTCCGCGACTTCTACGCCTTCGAGCAGCACGTCCGGAACGCCCGGAGGAAGCGGGGGCTGGAGATGGTTCCGGAGTGGTACGAAGCACCGGTCTTCTACTTTTCCAACACGGCCGGGATCGTCGGGCCCGGCGCGGAAGTGCGGAAGCCGCCGGACACGCACGAGCTGGACTACGAGCTGGAGCTGGGCGTGGTCATCGGGAAGGAAGGCGGCGACATCCCGGTCGAGGAGGCGGACTCGTACATCGCGGGGTTCACCATCATCAACGACTGGAGCGCGAGGGACCTCCAGCGGAGGGAGATGAAGGTGGGGCTGGGGCCGGCGAAGGGCAAGGACTTCGCAACGAGCTTGGGCCCCTACCTAGTGACACCCGACGGGCTGGAAGAGCGGGTGCTGCCCGACCGCAGCCGCGGCAAACGGTACGACCTGACTATGACCGCCAGCGTGAACGGCCGCGAGTACTCCCGCGGGAACGCCCGCGACATGAATTGGACTTTCGCGGAGCTGATCGCGCGCGCCTCGCGGAACACGGTCCTGAAACCAGGGGACCTGATCGGCTCAGGCACGGTGGGGACGGGCTGCATCGTGGAGTTTCCGGAGGGAACGTACCCGTGGCTGCAGCCAGGCGACATCGTGCGACTTGAGATCGAGGGGCTCGGAGTGTTGGAGAACGCCGTGGTGGGGAGCGGCGCCATCAGGGCTGACGCGGAATAATAGGTTGGACACCGTCACTCCGAGGGACCAGGTCATGCCTCAAATCGTGGAGCCGCTCAAGGGCATCAGAGAATCGTCACCGAGCCGCATCTGGTGGACGCGGGGCCAGTGCGAGGCCATCCGGGCGGCTGGCGTGCTCACCGGCCGGTATGAATTGATCGACGGGGAGATTATTTCGAAGATGGGACAAAAGCCGCCGCACAGTGCCGCCCTTACTCTCCTTCAGGAATGGCTGGTCACGGTCTTTGGTGGGCGACACGTGCGAGTGCAGTTACCCATTGAGGTGGCTGCTGCGGACCCGATCTACAACGAGCCCGAGCCCGACGCTGCGGTGACCAAAGGGCCGGCGAGCGCGTACGCGGAGCGCCATCCCGGCCCAGAGGACCTGTTGCTCGTAGTTGAGGTCTCCGACACCTCGCTGAGGTTCGACCGCACCACGAAGGCGACGCTTTACGCTCGCGCCGGAATCCGCGAGTACTGGGTGCTGGATGTCGTCGGCCGGCAGCTTTTCGTGCACCGGCAGCCCGGCGGAGACGGGTACGCTGAAGTCAGCGCCTACCGCGCGGAAGAGCGAGCGGCGACCCTTGCCTGCCCGGAGGCGGCCGTGCTCGTGGCGGAGCTGCTCCCGCCGGTGCCCTGACGGACGACGTTATGCCTCGCTACGTATCGCTGGGCCTGCTGCCGAGAAAGCGGCACACGCAGTTCCGGAAGCCGGACGGCGCCCTGTACTCCGAGCAGGTGTTTGGGCTGCGTGGATTTTCGGGGCCGCAGTCGATCCTGTACCACCTGCACCCTCCCACGCAGGTGGAGCGGTTTGAGCCGGTGGGAAGCGCCGCAGTGGAGACTCTGGAGGACCTCCCGCTGCACCACGTCCACCTGCGGACCGCGGAGATCGGCGCCGCGGGCGATCCGGTGAGCGGCCGGGTGCCGTTGCTGGCGAACGACGACGTCTCAATGGGTCTCTGCGTACCGTCGGAGCCGATGGAGTACTTCTACAAGAACGCGGACGGGGACGACCTGCTCTTCGTCCACGCGGGCGCCGGGCGGCTGGAGACGATGTTCGGGACGCTGGGCTTCGGAGCGGGGGATTACCTGGTCGTCCCCCGCGGGACCATCTACAGGGTCGTGCTGGACGGTGCCGCGCGGCTCCTGATGATCGAGTCCGCCAGCACCATCGAGGTGCCGCGGCGGTACCGGAACGAGTACGGCCAGATGCTGGAGCACGCGCCGTACTGTGAGCGGGACATCCGCGTCCCGGAGACGCTTAAGACGCACGATGAGACCGGCGACTTCGAGGTGCGGATCAAGCGGCGCGGTCAGGTAACGGCGTATCACTACGCGTTCCACCCGCTGGACGTGGCCGGCTGGGACGGGACCGTCTACCCCTGGGCGTTGAACATCGGCGACTTCGAGCCGATCACCGGGCGGATCCACCAGCCGCCGCCCACGCACCAGACATTCGAGGGGCGCAACTTCGTGGTCTGCTCCTTCGTCCCCCGGATGCTGGACTACCATCCGGAGGCGATCCCGGTTCCCTACAACCACAGCAACGTGGAGAGCGACGAGGTCCTCTACTACGTCAACGGCAACTTCGGCAGCCGGCGGGGGATCGGGGAAGGATCGATCACGCTGCACCCCTTCGGCCTGCCCCACGGACCGCAGCCAGGCGTGGTGGAGGCCAGCCTCGGCCAGGCGCGGACGGATGAGCTGGCGGTCATGGTCGACACCTTCCGTCCCCTGAAACTGACCAGGGCCGCCGCCGCCATCGAGGACACGAGCTACCCGGCGAGCTGGAGGCCGCGAAACTAACCATGCCGGACGGCTGGAGCGGGTTCGACCCCGCGGAGATGACCCCCGCGGACGCCCATCGGCTGCTGCTGCACTGCGTCGCTCCGCGCCCCATCGCGCTCACCTCCACGCTCTCGCCGGACGGGCAGCCGAACCTGGCGCCCTTCAGCTACTTCATGGCCGGCGGGGCCAACCCGCCTTCGGTGGTGATCTCGCCGCTGACCGGACGGGACGGCGGTCCAAAGGACACCCTCAAGAACATCCAAGGCACCGGCGAGTACGTCATCAACGTGGTCACCTACGAGATGCGGGAGAAGGTGAACCTGGCGTCCGCGGAGTTCCCCTTCGGCGTGAGCGAATGGGAGCAGGCCGGCCTAACACCCGCGCCGGCGGTGAAGGTCCGGCCCGCTCGCGTGCTGGAGAGCCCCCTGGCGATCGAGTGCCGGCTGTACGACGTGGTGACCCACGGCACCGGCTACCTCTCCGCGAACTACATCATCGGAGAGGTGGTGTACTTCCACGTCGCCGACCGGCTGCTCAACGAGGGCGTGCTGGATCCGCGGAGGGTGGACTACATCACCCGGATGGGCGCGGACTGGTACGCCCGGGCGCTGCCGGAGGGGATGTTCGCGCTGCCGCGGCCGCCCCGGCCGTCGTAAGCGCGCCCTGATCTACTCCTGACGAGCTTCACTGAGCCGCTGCACGTCCAGCAGGTCCTGGGGTCGGCCGGCGGCCTTCTTCGCCGCGATCAAATCCTCGCGGGAGATGAACGCCATACGCAGCTCATCAATGTCCACCTCTTCGCGGCGTTCCCATGCGTCTGCGAAAGCCAATCCCGGGACGGACATCAGGATATCCACTCGCACGGGCGGGACGCCCATCTGATAGAAGTACCCTTCCTGCGCGAAGTCCTGCGCCGTCAGCCCCGAAAGAGGCGCCCCGAACTCGCGAAGGGCCTCAAAAACGGCTTTCGCGTTAATCTCATCCGCACAGATCCAGAGATCGAGGTCCTTCGTGAAACGCGGTTCGGTGTACCGAATGACCGCATAGCCGCCGATGACGAGGTACCTAACCTGGTAGGCGTTGAAAAGATTCAACAGTTCGTTGAAGTCGGAGTTCACCCACATCCTTGCCCTTCATGCGCCAGGCCAGGACGACCAGCTCCCACGCGGCGGCGAAGCGTGCTGCTTCCGGCTGCGCCTGCCAGAAGGTCAGATCGAAAGATCTGTCGAGGTCTTCCAGCTTGCCGAAGCGCTCCACGATGCCCGTCCGCATAGTGCATCTCCTAACGCCACTCACCCACTTTGCGAGCATCGAAGATTCTTCGTACGATGCTCGAAGTGCGCTCCCTGTCTGGTAGTACCTTCTTTGTGCGGTCTGACGGGCTCGCCGCACTCGCGGCAGCGGAAGTCGGGGTAGCGCCTGCCCCGCTCCACCGCGGAATCACGGAACTCCAGGGCTTCCTCGACCTGAACCGTTTCACGGTTCAGGTGGCAGGATGTGGCTTTCGGCATACGTTCGCTCCCGTCGCGTCCCGGCCAACACTAAGGTTTATACTGCAACTGGCCGCGCATGCCGGACAAATCGCTGGTCTGGCGGCGGCCCGCGGGGAGGGTGGGCGGCGCACGCCGAATAACCGTAAGCACGAGGCCTGCCGGCATGGCGGCCCACCGGAGCTACTCAGATGAACCAACTTTTCACCCGGCGCGGGGTCCTCGCCGGCGCCGGAACGGCTGCGCTTGCCAAGCTCGCATCCGAGGCAGTAGCGGCGCCACCGCGGTCGCTGTCGGAGCCGTTCGGCTACTGCTTCAACACGAGCACCATCCGGGGGCAGAAGCGCCCGTTGCCGGAGGTGGTGGACATCGTGGCGAAGGCGGGCTACCACGCCATCGAGCCGTGGCTGCGGGAGATCGACGACTACGTGGCGGGCGGCGGGTCGTTGAAGGACCTGCGCAAGCGGATCGAGGACCACGGGCTTACCATGGAGAGCGCCATCGGGTTCGCGGAGTGGATCGTCGATGACGATGCGCGCCGCGCGGCGGGCCTGGAACAGGCGAAGCGGGACATGGACCGCCTGGCGCAGCTCGGCGGCAAGCGGATCGCCGCCCCGCCTACGGGGGCGACCGACCGCTCCGACCTGGACCCGATGAAGATCGCCGAGCGCTACCGGGCGCTCCTGGAGCTGGGTGACCGGATGGGCGTCCTGCCGCAGGCGGAGGTCTGGGGTTTCTCGAAGACCCTCACCCGGCTGAGCTCGGCGGTGGTGGCCGCGCTCGAGACCGGCCATCCGAAGGCGTGCGTCCTGGCGGACGCGTACCACCTCTACAAGGGTGGGTCGGACGTGAGCGGGCTGCGCGTGCTCGGCCCGCTGGGGATGCAAATCTTCCACATCAACGACTACCCGGGCATCGACCGGGCCGTCATCAAAGACGCGGACCGCGTCTACCCGGGGGACGGTATCGCGCCGATGGACACGCTTCTGCGCAACCTCCACGACGTGGGCTTCCGCGGCTATCTCTCGCTGGAGTTATTCAATCCGGACTACTATAAACAGGATGCCTTCCTGGTGGCCAGGACCGGTCTGGAGAAGACGAGGGCCGTCGTGAGGAAGGCCTTCGCCGGCTAACCGCGCGAAACGACCGCTATCCATCCATGCCCCAGATCCAGCTCACGGCGCTCCAGAAGACGTTCAAGGTCCACGAGCGTGAGGCGGGCGTCAAGGCGTCCTTCCGCAGCCTCTTCGCGCGGAAGTACAAGCAGGTGGAGGCGGTCAAGGACGTCACCTTCTCTTTGGAAGCCGGCGAGGTGGTCGGCTTCCTGGGCCCCAACGGGGCGGGGAAGACCACCACGCTGAAGATGCTCGCCGGGCTGCTCTACCCCACGAGCGGGGATGCCCGGGTGCTGGGTTACGTGCCGTGGCGCCGGGAGCGGGAGTTCCTCCGCTCCATCAGCCTGGTGATGGGCAACCGGAACCAGCTGGTGTGGGACATCCCGGCGATGGACTCGTTCACGGTGAACCAGGCCGTCTACCAGATCCCGCCGAAGGAGTTCCGGGAGACGCTGGACGAGCTGGTGGCGCTTCTCGATCTGGAGCCGCTGCTGAAGAAGCAGGTCCGCAGCCTCTCGCTCGGCGAGCGGATGAAGTGCGAGGTGGCGGCGTCGCTGCTGCACCGGCCGGCGGTACTGTTCCTGGACGAGCCGACCCTCGGCCTGGACGTGACCATGCAGGCGCGGATCCGCCAGTTCATCGCGGACTACAACCGGCGCCACGGGGCCACCGTGATTCTCACCAGCCACTACATGGCGGACGTCACCGCGCTCTGCAGGCGGGTGGTGGTGATCCATCACGGCAGCCTGCTGTACGACGGGGACCTCAGCGCGCTCAGCGACCGCATCGCGCCGTTCAAGCTCGTCCAGGTGGACGTGGAATCCCTCGAGGACGCCGCCCGCGCGGAGACCTACGCCGAAGTGATCGAGCGCACGGACACGAAGGTCAAGCTCAAAGTACCGCGGGCGCAGACCTCCACGATCGTGGCGCGGCTCCTGGCGGAGGTGCCGGTGGTCGACCTTACGGTCGAGGACCCGCCCATCGAAGAGGTGATCGACCAGATCTTCCAGGGCACCAGTCCGGTGGAGGCGGCCGCCGTATGAACCGCGCCCCCATCGGCGGGCTCCGCTACTTCTGGGACGCCTATCGGGCCTTTCTGAAGGTCGGCATGGCGGTGATGCTCCAGTACCGCTTTGCGGTGATCATCTGGGGTGTGTGGGGGTTCGTGGGGCCGCTCATCTCCCTGGCGGTCTGGACGGCCGCAAGCCAGGCGCGGGGCGGGTCGGTCGCCAACGCCGCGACGGGCGAGGCGTTCTCCCGGGCGGACTTCGCGGCGTACTTCCTGCTGTTCATGATCTTTAGCCACATCACGATGTCGTGGGACGTGTTCGAGTTCGCGTACCGGGTGCGGGGCGGCGGCCTCTCCCAGGGCCTGCTCAAGCCGATCCACCCGATCCACCACGACGCGTGCCACAACATCAGCTTCAAGGTGGTTACGAGCGGCATGCTGCTGCCGGTGTGGGTGCTGATGTTCGTGATGCTGCGGCCCACGCCCCCGTCGTTCGCCGGCTGCCTGCTGGCCGTCCCCGCATTGCTGCTGGCGGCGGTGATGCGCTACGTCTTCCAGTACGCGCTGGCGCTGATCGCGTTCTGGACGACGCGGGTGGAGGCGATCAACCAGTTTTACTTCACGCTGGACGCCTTCCTGTCCGGGCGCGTGGCGCCGCTCAGCCTGCTGCCGGGGCTCCTCGGCGCCGCGGCATCCTTCCTGCCGTTCCGTTACATGGGCTCGTTCCCGGTAGAGCTGGCGCTGGGCCGGGTTCCGGCGGCGGAGATCCTCCCCGGGTACGCGCTCCAGGTGGTTTGGGTGGCCGTGGCGGTTGTCCTTCTGCGAGTGCTGTGGAACGCCGGGATCCGCCAGTACTCGGCGGTGGGGGCCTGACCGATGACGCGCGCGCTCCGGCTGTTGGCCGTGTTCTACCGGACCAGCATCCAGACGGACATGGAGTACCGGGCGGACTTCTTCGCGCGGATCCTGGCGAGCATCCTGGGGCTCATCACCACCATCGGCAGCCTGGCGATCGCCTTTCAGTACACGCCCGATCTCAAGGGCTGGACCCTTCCCCAGGCGCTGGTGCTGCTCGCGATGTACTACGTGATGGACGGCCTGATCGAGATGTTCATCGCCCCGAACATGCGGGAGATCATGAACCAGGTGCGGGAGGGCACGCTCGACTTCGTGCTGCTGAAGCCGGTCAGCGCCCAGTTCATGGCCACCTTCCGGACCATCAACGTCTGGCGAGCCGCCAACCTGGTGGTGGGCACCGGCCTGGCCATCTACACGATCCAACGGCTCGCTCTACAGATCGGCGCTCCGCAGGCGCTGGCGTTCGCCGGCTCGGTGCTGGCGGGGCTGTGCGTGATCTACTCGTTCTGGCTGGTCCTCGTGACGCTCACCTTCTGGGTGGTGCGCCTCGAGAACATCGAGCAGATCGTGTGGCAGGCCTTCGAGGCGGGGCGGTACCCGGTGGAGATCTATCCCGCGTGGCTGAGGATGACGCTCACCTACGTGGTGCCGGTGATGTTCATCATCACCGTGCCGGCGCAGGCGCTTACCGGCCGCGTCGATCCCACTTTTTCCCTCGTGGCGCTGGCGGTGGCGCTGGTATCGGTCCTCGCGTCATCCGCGTTCTGGCGGTTCGGGTTGCGACACTACACGGGCGCTTCTGCGTAAGGACGCCAGTACAGCCTCAAACGCGCTCGTCCCAACCGGCGCTTTGCTCCAGGTAGGCCTAACCTCTTTTGGCGCCCGGCCAGTCCTCTCCGCTTGTGAAGGCGCGCCAGTCCGTTTCCTGGAACTGCTTGACGAACTCCGCGACGTACGCGTCCTGCCGCTGTTGGGGCAAGGATACCCGCACGACCCTTATCGCTTCGCCGCGGGTTCCGGCGTGCCGGCGGGCGAAATCCTCATCCTTGGTGAAGAGCAGATCGTAGTCGCCGGCTACGCGGGCGTACAATTCGCCGTTCGCCAAGCCACTCCAATCGAGCGTGTGAACGGAATCGACTTCATGCCCGATCTCGCGCAGGGCGGAGACGAGCCGGCGCGGCATGTTCTCGTCGAGGAAGATCCTCACGCCGCTTTCTTGTTCCGTTCAGCCAACTCGGAAAGTACGCCGCGGATGGCTTCTTCGCTTAGGGAAGGGTAAGCGTCGACGATTTCCGGGAAGGTCAGTCCTGCGGCAAACATTTCCAGCAGGTGCGAAACCGCGATGCGAGTCCCGCGAACGCGCGGCTTTCCACCCAGGTGATCCGCATCCGATACGATCCACGGCTGGTCCACATCGCCCTCCTATCCCCTCAGCACCTCGAGGATCGGCTTGCCGAGCCCGTCTCGCGTCACGTAGAACGGCCGCTTCTCCACCTCGTAAGCCAGCTTGGGCGGGATCCCGAGCGTGTGGTAGATCGTCGCGTGCAGATCCTCGATGCCGACGGGCTTCTCAATCGTCTTGCAGGGTCGCTCGTCCGCGGTGACGCCGTAGAGGCAGCCCTTCTTCACGCCGCCGCCGAACATCAGCACGCTGCCGGCGTCCGTGAAGTGGCGGTGCATTCCGTAGTGTTTCAACTCGGTCATGATGTTGGGGACCTCCACCTGGTCCTTGACCTTGTTGTCCGGCTTGCCTTCGGTCATCATGTCGCGGCTGAACTCGCTGGCCAGCACGATGAGCGTGCGGTCGAGGAGCCCGCGCTGTTCCAGGTCCCGCACGAGCTGCGCGATGGGGGCGTCGATGACCCGCTTCAGCTCCGCCAGCCGCGTGTGGCCGTTGTCGTGGGTGTCCCAGTTGAGGAACGGGATGTACTCCGTGGTCACCTCGATGAAGCGCGCGCCCGCTTCCGTTAGCCGCCGCGCGAGGAGGCAGCCGAGGCCGAAGCGGCCGGTGTTGTACCGGTCGTAGGAAGCCTTCGGCTCCAGCGAGAGGTCGAACGCCTTCGCGGCCTGGGAGCTGAGGAGGCGGTGGGCATTGTCCAGCGACCGCAGGAGCGACTCCTTCTGGTAGTCGCTGCCGTGCCGGACGACGGGACTGCCTTGCAGGAGCTTCTTGTAGAACTTCGCGCGGTTCTCGAAACGCGAAGGGCTCATGCCCTTCGGCGGGCGGACCGCATCCGCGGCCTGTTCTGGCAGCGGGACGTTGAATGGGCCGTACTCGCTGCCGAGATAGCCGGCGGTGGTAAACGCCTTCAGCTCTTCGCCTTCGCCGAGGTCGAACCGCTGACCGATGTTGATGAACGGCGGCACCGCCTCGTTCCGGGGTCCTAGCGTCCGCGCGACCACCGCCCCGATGTGCGGCGCCGCAACGGTCTGCGGCGGCGCATAGCCGGTGTGCCAGTAGTACTGGTGCCGGGAGTGGAGGATGAAGCCGAGGTCCGGCCCTGTGTAGGTGCGGATGAGCGTGCCCCGGTCGATCACGGAGGCCACCTGCTCCAGCCCTTTCGAGAAACGGATGCCGTCCACGACCGTCGGGATAGACGGGAACGTGCTCAGCACCTTCTCGGAGGGCGTGCCCGTTTCGAACGGGGTGTAGCGCTTCGGGTCGAAGGTCTCCGTGCTCGCCATCCCGCCGCCCATCCAGAGGACGATGACGGTGTCCGCCGTGGCGCGCGAGCGGTCCAGCTTCGCCCCTTCCGCCCCGAGCGCCTCCCGCGGATAGCCCGCGGCGAGGGCGGAGAGGGTGGCCGCGGAAGCGGTCTTGAGGAAATCTCTTCGGGTCCGGTTCTTATCCATGGGCGTGCCTCTTAATACAACTGGAATTCCGGCAGCATCACGACTGCCCAGAGAAGATCCTCAATGCCCTCGCGGGTGGGCTCGGCGCCCAGCAGCTCCACGGCGGCGGCGCGCTCGGTGGGGGAGGGGAGGCGTCCCAGCGCCTGGGTGTAGAGCGCATCGACCAGCGTGACGGGTTTTCCTCGCTCGCCCACTTTGCCGCTCTGCCAGTCTCCCACCCACTTTTGACCGCCTTCGGACAGCGCGGTTGCGAGGGTCTGGCCGTTGGTCAGCTCCAGGGCCTGCAGGGTCGTCGCAACGGTGGAGCGCTGCGTGACCACCTGTTCGCGGTTCGGGCGGCCGAGAGCGCGCGTCAGCGGGTCGGAGACGGAGAGCGCCGCGCGGGCTTCCATGATGGAGCGGTCGCCGGTGACGACGTAGAACTGCACAGACGTCTGCGCTCCGGGTGCTTCCAGGGCGCCCGAGTCCGGGCCGATGGTGGCGCGAAAGCGGGTCACGCCTTTGGGGAGGAAGTAGGTGATGATCGAGTTCGCGTGGGTCCCGATGCCGTTTTCGAAGGTGCGGTCGCCGAGGCGCAGCGGCTTCTGGACGATGCTGCGGTTGCGCTCGACGGCCCCGTAGCCGGTGGTGGCGGAGCGCCAGGGGATCTCGGAGAGCCGGATCTCCTGACCGTCCGCGGAAACCAGCCGCGGGTTGACCCAGTCCGCCCAGTCCGAGGAGCGGCCGTTGCCGCCGTCGCTGACGACCAATGAGAGCACCTCCGACCCGGCGATCTCCACGTCCAGCTCCTGGGAGCCGGAGCGCATGACCTCGCTCTTGTACCGCACCACGCTGCGCCGCGGGAGCACGACGCCGCCTTCGCGCGTGAACCGGAATTGCTCCGCGGGGCGGGACCAGACGCCCGTGAGCTGGGAGACAGCGTCCGCAAACTGCTCCGCGGACATCCGCCGTACCACCGGCCCGACGAACCGGAAGTCTTTCACGTCTTCCTTGGGAAGCCCGACGGAGGGCATCTGGTAGGCGCGCGAGGTGACGATCAGCTCGATGAGGCGCTTAACGTCCCAGCGTCCCAAGTCCCGGGTCCCGAGTCCCGAGTCAGGCGGGCCCGAGACTCGGGGCGCGGGACTCGGGACTCCTGCGAACTCGCAGGCCAGCCAATCCAGAAGGTCCGGGTCCCACGGCCGCTGGTCCATGTCGTCGGCGGGTTCGACGAGACCGCGGCCCATGAGGCGGCCCCAGATGCGGTTGACCATCGTCCGGGCCAGGCGGCCGTTGCGGGGGGAAGTCAGGCTGGCGGCGAGCTGTTCCAGCCGTTTCGGCCTTGGGGCGGAGGCATCGATGGACCCTAGCTCCGGGTAGAGGAAGCGCAGCGGCGCGTACTGGCCGGTGGGGCGGTCGCAGCGGTAGGTCTCAAGCTGCCCGTCGGCGAAGATGGCGGCCATTCCGTAGGCGTCGGAGAGCTTCCAGTTGTTGATGAAGCTGTCATGGCAGGAGGCGCACTTCAGGTTCACGCCCATGAAGACCTGGGAGACGCTCTGCGCGCCCTGCATCTCCGGCCGCTGGCTGGCGTTAACCACCCCGCGCCAGACGATCCCCTTGATGAACCCTCCTGAGTCTCGCGTCGGGCTAACCAGCTCCGTCACGAACCGGTCGTACGGCATGTTCGTCGTGAGCGCGTTGTAGAGCCAGTAGGTAATCTGGATGCGCCCGCCGTCGATGTAACCGGTCCCGATGTAGTCGTTGCGGAGCGCGTCGTTCCAGAAGCTCAACCAGTGTTCGGCGTAGCCCTGCTCGTCATCCAGGAGCTTCCGGGCCAGCCGGGCGCGCTTGTCCGGCGCGGGGTCACTCTCGAAGGCGCTTAGGTCGTAGGGGGTGGGGAGGAGGCCGATGATGTCGAGGTACAGGCGCCTCGCGTAAGTGCGGTCGTCAACGGTCTTGAAGGATGAGGTCTTAAGGGATGAGGGATGAGGGTTGAGGGATGAATTGCGCCGGAGATAGGCGGCGACGAAGCGGTCGATCGGGTTGGTGAGGCCCGAGCCGGGCGGAGCGTCCGGCACCTTCACCGGCCGCGGCGCCAGCGGCGGTCGCCAGGCAGCGGCCGTTCCGGCGGAGCCGAAGGAGAGGCCCTGGTCGATCCACGCCTTGAGCAGCGCGACCTCGTTTGGTTTCAGCCGCGCTCCCTTGGGGGGCATCACCTTGCCGGGCACCTGTCCGGAGACCAGCTTGATCAGGTGGCTGCGGGCGCTCGCCCCGGGCACCACCACCGGATGGGTGTTTCCGCCCGTGAGGATCCCCTCCCGGCTGTCGATCTCAAAGTTCCCCAGGCGCGAGCCGTTGCCGTGACATGCGTAGCAGCGCGCTTTCAAGAGAGGCTGGACCTGCTTCTCGTAGGAGACCCGAGCCGCCTGTGGCTGCTGCCTGGCCGCGGGTTTTTGCGCCGCCGCCGCAAGAGAAGCGGGAACAGCGAGGATGGCGAGGAGCGCAGCGCAGACTTTGTATCGGTCAGATGACGGGCTCACGGTAACTCCAAATCTCGCACCCGCTGCGGGTCCCATCGTTGTAGTTTACCGAGGCCGCGTGCCATCCACCTCCGGAGATCGCGCCAGTGCGCGATTGACGCCGGGCCGCCTACCGTCGCCGACGAGTTCTCCGTTCGACTCGCGTGTCGTCGCGACCATCGTGCCGCTGTTGTTTCTTGCATCCACGAGTTGGTGCACGCGGTCCAAAAAATAATTGCATTCGGAAAAGGAGGTTATGGCATTACACCCGAACTACTTGCAATAGGAAGACCGAGCCATGATCTCCGACGGCGCCGACCGAACAACCAAGCACGAGGAGTTGACGCGGCAGCTGAGAGAGCTGCTGGCCACGCTTTCGCCCGGCGAGCGGCTTCCGTCGCAAAACGAGCTGATGCGCCAGTTCAAGGTTTCGGACCGCACCGTGCTCCGGTCGCTCGATGACTTGCGCCGGGACGGCTGGATCGTCCGCCGGCGCGGGAGCGGGACGTACGTCGCGGACCCGTCCGACCGGGTGCCCCTGGGGTTCGAGCCGCTGGCGGCGGCGGACCGGCGGACGGTCGCGGCCCTCGCCCTCTCCTCTCCGCCCTCGCCGTTCTACCACCGGTGCCTCGACCTGCTGGCTCAGATCGCGGAAGAGTCCGGGCGCTCCCTCATCTGCCACCATGCCGGGAACGAGCCGGGCGGCGACGGCGTGTTGGCGTTGGAGGGGCTGCAGCCGCAGGGGTTCATCGCGCTCAACTTTGCGCACCACCCCGTGGCGCGGCGGCTCCAGCAGCGAGGGCACCGCGTCGTGATCCTGGGCGCCCCGCCGGTCGACGCCTCGCCGGAGGTGCCGTGTGTCTATGGCGACCACGAGCGCGGCGCCTATCTTGCGACCCGGCATGTGCTCGACCTCGGGCACCGCCGGTTTGGCTACGTGCGGCAGGTGCCGAGCGCCCACGTGGCGCTGCAGCGCACCCCGCGGTGGAAAGGCCACGAGCGGGCCCTGCGGGAAGCCGTCCGGGCGGGACACGACGTGAGCTGCGTCTTCCTGGGCTACGAGCCGTTCGCTTCGTGGCGCCTGAGCCCGGCGGCGGCGAGAGCCTACTTCAGCAGGCCGGACGCGCCCACCGCCCTCATCGCCTGGAACGATACCGAAGCGGCGTCGGCGCTCAGCACCCTCACCTACGCGGGCATCCACGTCCCGGGCGAGGTCTCTATCATCGGTTACGACGCGCTCCCCGAGGGAGCGGAGTGCGGGCCGCCGCTCACCACGGTGGACCAGCACCTGGAGACCCAGCTTCGCACCGCAATGGACCTGCTCTCGCGCGAAGTCGAGCCCGCCGTTCCTCAATCCGTCATCATCGTTCCCGAGCTGCTTGTCCGCGCCTCATGTGCGCCTGTTTCCCAAGAAGCAAATGCTGTTTCACGCAGCCACTCCGGAGCCCGGGATTAACCCGGGCTCCAGAAGTGCGCCACTATCGGGCCGTAACCGGACTAGACCATTCCCCGCAAGGAGAGACTCATGCGAAGACGAGCTTTTACCCTGATCGAGCTTCTCGTCGTGATCGCCATCATCGCCATCCTCGCCGCCATCCTCTTCCCCGTGTTCGCCCAGGCCCGGGAGGCCGCGCGGCAGACCTCCTGCACCTCGAACACCAGGCAGATCGGCATGGCGCTGATGCAGTACGCGCAGGACTACGACGAGGGCCTGGTCCCGAACAACGACCAGGTGCCGGGCAACCCGGCGAGCAACCAGCACAATTGGACCTTTTTCCTTCAGCCTTACATCAAGAACGACAAGGTCTTCCTGTGTCCCAGCTCCACCCGGAAAGGGGCTGCGCCCTTCGACCAGATGCGCACCTACCAGGGCGCCTACGGCGTGGCGCCGGCGTTCACGGCCTACGTGATCAACAACTACTACTACAACGACGCCACCGAAGGGATGCTCTTCGAGAAGGCCAACAACAACAACCGCCAGCCCGCCTCGCTGGCCTCGATCGATGACCCGGCCGGCACGGTCTTTTGCGCGGACGGCGGCGACGCGGACGGCGTGACCGGCTCCGAAGGGACCGGCCAGCTTCCGAACACTACGCCGCAGTCCCTGAACATGGCCGGATGCGGAACGGCCCTCTGTCGTCCCCACCCCACGTTCTGCACCAGCCAGGGGGACTTCATCGCCCGCCACAAAGAGGGCGTCTGCGCGACGTTCTTCGACGGCCACTCCAAGTGGATGAAGATCGAGCGGCTGATGTTCCGCAACCCGGCAAACCCGGCCACGGCGGCCAACGCGCCCCGTTACCCGTATCTCACCAAATCTTCGGACGGACCCTGAGGGGCCGTCACGGAGGGTAAGTTTCGGGCGCGCCGCAATGACGTCGCTCCCGGCTTGCCGTAACCAGGAGGGCGGGCTCCCACGCCGGGGCCCGCCCTTTCTTCCCGTCCGACCGGGCCGAGGACGATGACGAGGCGCCGGAAACGAACCGGCGCGGGATTTTCTTTGCCAGGCACGAGGAAGCGGCGCACAGGCACGGATGAAACGGCGCGTGCGCCGCTTCCGCTTCACTTCCGCGCCGGTTCCGCGCCGGTTCCGCATCGCTTCGCCCGGGGGACCGGTTCACCACGGAGACGCAGAGGACACGGAGATTGCCGCAAACCAAACTGCCGATTACGAGGACGACGACGACGACGAGGACGATTCGGGACACGGGCACGAGACGAATTCCACACGGGATGCGAAGATCCAGCAGGTTGGTAGTACAGAGGACGCGGAGATTGCCGCGGTTAGAAAGCCTCTGTCCAGGACTGGACCCGGCGTTGCGGCCTTGGGCCGGACATGGGAAGGTCCGCCCGGCGTCCAGGGCGGTCGAGCGGGGATCGGGCCTCCAGAAACACGATAACAGGGCCCCCGGCGGCGAAAGCACGTCTGTGAGGGCGCTGTGATTGTATGATCCGTGGGAAGAGCGAGGGCCGGAGCGCGTGGGGTGCCCCGGGCGGGAGTCCGGAAACGACGATTGCCCGGGGCACGGCCTCCGGCGAGATGCAGGGGGAGGTTAGAGGACCCGCGCCCGCTGGAGCGTTACGCGCTCTCCCGCCCAGCAGGCGAAGGCCACGGCGAGGACGGTGTCGTCGTGATCTCCTTCGCGCCAGGCGCGGAAGGTCTCATTGGCGGCGTCGGTGACGCGGACGCGGAAGCTCTGCAGCTCGCGGAGGAGCGGGCAGCCGGCGGGGCAGTCGGTGGCATCCGCCCGCGGGTTCCAGCCGTCCGGGGCGAGCCGGCGAACGACGGCGAGGGCGGTGTAGTCCGCGCGCTGGCCGAGATCGAGGCCGACGTAGAAGCGGTCGCCGCGATCGGGATAGGGGTACTGAGTGTAGATACGCATTCCATTTCTCCAGTTCAAGGTCTCGGTTGCAGTCCAGGGCCCCCCGGCCCCCAACTGTGGGGGAGCTGTCGTGCCGTCCCGGCGGGCGGTCAGAAACGACAAAACGCCTTCCCGGGTGCCGGGAAGGCGCGTTTCTCTCAGCGCGGATTTTACAGGGTCCTTTACATCAAGGCAAGAAAGCCTGGCGGATCGTCACAGAACGTCACGAAGCGCGAGGACGGTTTTCACCGCAGAGACGCAGACTCGCGCTTTCAATACCGTTCCTTATCGCTCTGCGACGGTCGTGATTCGACCATCGCCCGCGTGTTGGTGACGCTCAGGAGGCGCCTATGAGGAGCTCGACCCTCGGGGATAGTTGGTTCCGTGCATTGGTGGAAACCCTTTGGGCACTGGGCGCGAGCCTCATTCCCAGCATCCTGCAGTCCTTTTGAGCGGAGGGCCTTCCCGTGCGGGAAGGCCCTCACGTGTTCTCGGGTGCCTGTACCGTCTGGTTCCATTTTCCGTTCAGCGCGAGGTACGCGCCGATCGTGAGGGCTGCGGTCGCCTCCACCACGAAACCGCCGATCCCGTCGCCGATGTGCTCGCTGGCGGCCTTGGTGAAGACCTGGTGCAGCCCATAGAACCCCTGCGCCCACCGCCATCAGGAACCAGACGGACACCTGTAACCCCTTTGCCGTGGCTTAGTGCCCGTGCCCCGGCAGCACCTTCAGCAGCTCGACCTCGAACACGAGCGTTGCATTCGGGGGTATGGTGCCGTCCGGAGTGCCGCTTGCGCCGTAGCCCATCGCCGCGGGCACCACAAGCTGCCGCTTCTCGCCTTCCTTCATCCCCTTCACGCCCTTGTCCCAGCCGTCGATTACCGCAGCGTGGCCCAGCTCGAACGTGAACGGCTTCCCGCTGTCGAGCGAGCTGTCGAACTTCTTGTCGCCCTTCTGCAGCCAGCCCGTATAGTGCACCTGCACGTCTCCGTGCTCGGCAACCTTCCCCTTGCCCGGCTTCAGCACCGCGTACTTGAGCCCCCCGGGCAGCGTCTTGAACTTGCTCGCCGCCACCTTCGTCGGCGCCTTCGGGGCTTTCTGGGCCGTCACCGGGCCCGCGGCCACCGCGCACGCGACCAGCGCCGACAGCGCAACGATCCATCCTCGCTTCATAGGTTCATCCTTTCTCACTCCAGCACTGGCGCGCGGCTTCCGAAGCCCGCCGGCGCCCCGTCCTGCCGCTCCTGCCGCGGCAAACCTTTCCCAAACTCGTGCGCGCCCACACGGTAGAACAGCGCCGGCGTCACCACCTGGTCCAGCAGCGTGCTGCTGATCAGCCCGCCCAGGATCACCACGGCGATGGGCTGCAGCAGCTCCTTGCCCGGCTGTCCGACGGAGAGCGCCAGCGGCAAGAGCCCCAGCGCCGCCGCCAGCGCCGTCATCAGCACGGGCGACAGCCGCTCCAGAGTCCCGCGCACGATCATCGGCTCACCGAACGCCTCCCCCTCCTCCTGCATCAGGTGCACGTAGTGGGAGATCATCATGATCCCGTTCCGGGTTGCTATCCCGAACAGGGTGATGAACCCGACGAGAGACGCCACCGACAGCACCCCGCCCGTCAGGAACACCGCCACCACCCCGCCCACCATCGCCAGCGGCAGATTGACCATCACCTGCAGTGCTAGCCGCCATGAGTGGAGCGCCATGAACAGCGCCAGGAAGATGGCGACGACCGTGAAGACGCCCAGGAACAGCAGCCGGCTCATGGCGGACTGCTGGCTTTGGAACTGGCCCCCGTACTCCAGGAAGTAGCCCGGCGTCCACCCCGCCTGCGCTTCCCGCATGCGCGCCTGCAGCTCGGTCACGACGCTGTTCAGGTCCCGCCCCTGGACGTTCGCCTGCACGACGATCCGCCGGCTCACGTTCTCGCGGTTGATCGTGTTGGGGCCGGTCGTCTTCCGCACCTGGGCCAGCTGCGAGAGCGGGATCCGCGCCCCGCGGGGCGTGCTCACCAGCGTGGAGCGGATCGCCTCCACGTTGTTCCGCGACGCCTCGTCGAACCAGACCACCAGGTCATAGGTCCGCTGTCCCTGCAGGATTTGCGAGACCGTGTGCGCGTTGAACGCGGTCTCCAGCGTCTCCGCCAGCGCGGCCGGGGTGAGGCCGTAGCGCGCCGCTGCGTCCCGGTTGATCTCGACCTGCACCTGCGGCACCTCGACCTGCGGCTCCACCTGCAGGTCTACGACGCCCCGGACCTGCGCCATCGCCGCCCGCACCTCTTCCGCGCGGCGCCGGAGCTCGTCCAGGTCCGGGCCGTAGACCTTCACCGCCAGCGCGGCGCGCACTCCGGACGAAAGGTGGTCCAGCCGGTGGGAGATCGGCTGTCCGATGGCGATGACCACGCCCGGAATCTGGTCGAGCTTCTTGCGGATGTCGGCGAGAACCGCGGCCTGGGGCCGTTTGGAAGGCTTCAGCCCCACGTCGATCTCGGAGTAGCCGACCCCCTCCGCGTGCTCGTCCATCTCGGCCCGACCCGTCCGCCGGCCCGTATGTGCCACCTCCGGCACGGTCAGCAGCAGCTTTTCAATCGCGCTGCCGATGCGGTTGGACTCGTCCAGCCCGGTGCCCGGCGGCAGGATGGCGCTCACGGAGAGGGAGCCCTCGTTGAAGGGGGGCAGGAACTCGCGGCCCATCAGTGAGAAGAGCGAGCCCGCCAGGACCACCGTCACTACGGCCCCCGCGATCACGAGGTTCGAGTGCCGGATCGCCCATCGGACGACCGGTGCGTCCACCCGCTTCAGGTGCCGCACCAGCCAAGTGTCCTCCTCGGGAGCGTGCTCCTCCTGTCCTCTGCGGCCTCCGGGCATCAACCGCCGCAGCCAACCCGCCGTTCCTTGCGTGCGTGCGAGCAGGAAGGCGCACAGGGCCGGGGTCACGGTCAGTGAGACGACCAGGGACGCGGCCAGCGCGATGATGAACGCCAGCCCCAGCGGCATGAACACCCGGCCTTCCATGCCCTGCAGGGACAGCAGCGGCAGGAACACCAGAACGATGATGATCGTGGCGAAGACGATGCTGTTCCGCACCTCGGCGCTCGCGTGGTAGATGACCTCCAGCGGCGGCTCCGGGTTCGGCTTGAGCCGGTTCTCCTTCAGGCGCCGGAAGACGTTCTCCACGTCCACGATGCTGTCGTCCACCACGAGCCCGATAGCCACCGCCAGCCCGCCCAGCGTCATCGTGTTGACCGTGATCCCGAAGCGGTCCAGGACCAGCATCGCGATGACGAACGATAGGGGAATGGCCGTCAGAGAGATCAGGGTCGCCCGCAGGTTCAGCAGGAAAGCCATCAGGATCACGAAGACCAACACCGCGCCGTCCCTGAGTGCGTGCTCGACGTTCAGCACCGCGGCCTCGATGAAGTGCGACTGCCGGAACAGGTCGGCGTTGATCTTCACGTCGGCCGGCAGGGAGGCCTGGATCTCGCCGAGCGCCTGATCGACCTCCCTGGTCAGCTTCAGGGTGTTCGCGTTCGGCTGTTTCTGAATAGAAAGGATCACCGCCGGCTCGCCGTTCACGCTGGCATCGCCCCGCGGCAGCGGGCTCCCTAGCCTCACGTCCGCTACGTGCTCCACCGTCACCGGCACGCCGCTCCGCTCTGCAACGACGGTCCGCTCGATGTCCTCCAGGGTGCGCGCCCGGCCCATGATCCGGATCACGGCCTCGCGCGACCCGCTCTGCAGGAAGCCGCCCGAGGTGTTCAGATTGGAGCCCTTCACCGCTTCCGTCAGCTCATCCAGCGTCACGCCGTACTGCTGCAGCCGTCCCGGGTTCGTGAGCACCTGGTACTGCTTCGTCCCGCCCCCGATCGGCACCACCTGGGAGACGCCCGGGATTGCCAGTAGCCGTTGCCGCACTACCCAATCCGCCAGGGAGCGCACCTCGATGGGCTCGGTGACGTTCGCGCCGGGCGGTCCGTGACCGCCGGAAAGCGAGATCAGCATGATCTCCCCCATGATGGAGGAGACCGGCCCCATCGCGGAAACCGTGCCCTCCGGCAGCCTGCCCTGGACGAGCTGAAGCTTCTCGCTCACGGTCTGTCGCGCCCGGAAGATGTCGGTGCCCCAGTCGAACTCCACCCATACGATGGAAAGACCGGCGCTGCTGGCCGACCGCACCCGCTCCACTCCGCTCGCGCCGTTCATCAGCGTCTCGACGGGGAACGTGACCAGCGCCTCCGTCTCCTCGGGCGCCAGCCCGTGCGCCTCGGTCAGGATGGTCACCACAGGCCGGTTCAGATCCGGCAGCACGTCCACCGGCATCCGGGCCACCACGCCGGCACCATAGACCAGCAGCAGGACCGCGGCGGCCACCACGAACAGGCGGTTGCGGATGCTGAACCGGATGATCTGGTTGAGCATCGGCCTACTTCGGCGCCCTGGCCAGGAGCTGGTAGGAGCCGCGGGTCACCACGCGCTCTCCAGCTTTGACGCCCGCCTCAATCACGACCTGGTCGCCAAGGGTCGGCCCCACGCGCACCGCCCGGCGGCGGTAGGAGCCCGGCGCTTCCGCCACGAAGACCACCTGCTCGCCGGCCTGCTCCTGCAGCGCATCCAGCGGCACCGTCACCGCGTTCCCCGAGCCCGACGAGATGATCACCCGGACGAACATGTTCGGCTTCAGCAGCTCGGCCGGGTTGGGGACCACGGTCCGCACCCGGACGGCGCGGGTCTCGGGGTTCACGTCGTGGCTGATGTAGCTGACGATCCCCTCGAACGTCCGCCCGGGAATCGCTTCCGCCCCGATGCTCACGCGCTGCCCCTCGCGGATGCGCGGCAGGTCCTTCTCGAACACGTTGCTCTCGACCCAGACGGAGCTGGTGTTCACCACGGTCGCCAGCGGCTCTCCCGCGGCCACCACCTGCCCCACGTTGACGGGTCGCTCGTGGACGTGCCCCTCAATGGGAGCCGAGATCGTCACGACGTTGCCGCCGCCCGGCCGCGCTCCCAGCAGTTGGAGTTGATTGAGGGCGGCCTGCACGGCGCGGCGCGCTCCGGTTACCGTCGCCTCCGCCTCCCGCAGCTCGCCCCGCGTGGCCTCCTCCTGCGCGCGGGCGGAGTCCACCGTCTTCCGGTGTGCCTCGGTCAGCGCCTCCGCGGCTTCCACGGCGCGCTGCTGCCGCGCCACCCCCGCCTGCGCGGACTGGATGCCCAGCTGAGCCGCGTCCAGGTCCGCCTGCGCTGTCTGCAGCTCACGAGCGTCCCGCAGGTTCTCGCGCTGGATGCGCTCCTCGCGGGCCAGTGCCGCCCTTGCTATCTGGAGCTGTCGCTCCGCCGTGGCTACCCGCGTGCGGGCCTGCTCCATCGCGGTGCGCGCCGCCTCCACTTCCTTCCGGGCCACCACCCCGTCGCGCAGCCCCAGCTCCAGCCGGGCCACCTGGCCTTCGGCATGGGTCAGCCCTGCCTGCGCCT
>JGI10216J12902_100611976_pt1 | contig 28186 bp, 18 predicted proteins | sample KanNatreferecore_FD_12902 | JGI IMG/M metagenome (IMG submission 12902)
GGGCGAAGCCGGATCGAACGTGCCGTTGTTGACCACGAACCCGCCGTTGTCCGAGCCTTCCATCGTCCAGCCGGTGAGGTCGCCGGTTTCGAAGTTGCCGTTGACGATGAGTTCGCCTTCCACGCGGCCCCAGCCGAGATGCGTGTTGACGGGCACGTTGGTCGCGTCATCGGGCGGGAAAGGATCGAAGACTTCGGGTGGCCCATCGTTGTCCAGCACGAGCATGTCGAAACTGTCCGGCCCGAATCCCGGCGCGCTGGCTCGAATGGTGACTGCGACGCCCCCGTCCTGAATCACGTCATCCACGACATCGATGTTGAACTTCGCCGCGTTCGTCCCGGCGGGGATGACCACGCTCGGCGGCACCGTCAGTTCCGACGTGTCGTCCGATTGCAGAAAAACGGTGAGGTTCGTCAGCAGCGTTCCCGAAGTTTTGATCGTGCCGCCATTGGTGAGAGTTCCGAAGCCTTCGATGGTAATGATCAGCGTGGAGAGGTTGAGGTTCGTCGATTCATTGTCGAGCGCGAGCATGGAGTCAGTGCCGGCGACCCAGTTCGACACGGTGGCGATGACGCCGCCGGTCTGCGGGCCATCGAGAATCGTGTCGTCAATCGCCTTCACCGAAAAGAACGCCTGCGTTTGTCCCGCGCCCAACGTGGTGAGCACACTCACGGGCGCGAGTTGATCCGGCTGCGTCGCGTAGAGATAAACCTTTACCGGAATCACGGGCGGCGCCGCGCTGAACACCTTTCCCACGACGTTCGTGCCGCCTTCGGTCACGGACGGCGGCAGGCTCACGCTCAACGTCGTCGATTCATTGTCCTGGATCGTCATTTGCGCCGAGCCGTTGTAGAAGTCGGCGTTCGTCGCCCAGACCACAGCGATGCGCGGGCCTTGCAAGAGCGCGTCATCGAGTACCGTGATGTTGAAAGTGCGATTGGTCTGATTGGCCGCGAACGTGATCGATGACGGGACGGAGATCGCGGAGTTCGTGGAGATCCTCAGGCCGACCGTGACAGGAACCGGCACTTTGAACGGCAACATGACGCGACCGACGCTGCCCAACGGGCCATCTCCTTCCGTGGCAAATGGCGGCATCGTCACCTTCAGCGCTTCTTTCGGGACCGCATACAAGTCGTCGCAATCCGGATACGCGCTGAGATTCGTTTCGCGCTCTTCGTCGAGGCCGCGTGACAAACCCACCGTGCCATCGGTGAGATCGACTCCCAGGTAGGTCAACCGGATGCGGCCATCGAAAAACATTTCGAGTTGGCCGGAGGTCGTCCCGGAATCGTAGTCGTTGGGCACGGCATTCCAGGTAACCGCCATGCGATCGGCTGTTTGTTTCCATGACACAGAGCCTTCGCTACCGAGGGCATAGGAATCAAAGACGGAGATGCCCAGCCGATTTTCGTGGAACCCGTAGGTGTCACTGCCAAAAGCGACATAGCCGTGATTGCGATCGATGGTGAACTGACTGAACTGCTGCCCGTAGAAGTTGATTTTCTTGCCGCTCGAGAGCACCACGTTTGTCTGCGCGTAGCCCGTGACGGGTGTGCCGCCCGATGGTGAAGTCGGGAAGCTGCTCGCCGAGTCGCGGCAGAGGCGGTAGTAGTTGCCCGAACCGTCCGGCGTGAACGTGAGCATCGTGTAGTCGAGGTCGAAGTCACCATCGAAGGAGCCGAAATTCTCCGTGAACGTGTCGCCTTCGCCGATGCGCAGCGTGAACGTGTTCGTCTTGCGCGTGCCTGTGAGATGATTCGAAACAATGACGGTGGGCGCATAAGTCCCCTGGAACATGAACGCCGCCTGCGCCGTGTTCATGTAAACGGTGATGTCGGTCTCGGAGTCCTCGTCCTGCAAGACTCCGCTGTCTTGCGACAATTTGAGCGGCGCCTGCGCGACGGCAGACCACGCCGTGGGCAAATAAGATCGGTTTTTCAATTCGATGACTGCACTGGCCGGGACGAACGGGCCGCCGACGGGGCCCACTGCGGAACTGCCGGAAGAGCCACCAAACACATACCAACCGTCCTCAATCGTGATATCGAAAGTGACCGCTTGCACGCTGTGATCCAGATGATTTGAGAACTGCACCGGCGCTTCGATGAGGCCCAGCCCCAGTCCCGGCGTGTCGTAAGGGTACACGATCACGAGCACATCTTTTATTTCGCCGGGCGCGAGCGTGCCGCTGGAGGGAAGCGCCCGTAAAGGCGTCGTGGCGATGGCGCTGTAGGGCATCGAGATGTTCTTGAGATTCGTCAGCGTGACAGTCTTGAACGTGGGCAGGAACTCGCCCGCTACCGGGCCTTCGAAGTTGTTGTCATTCGGTGAATCTATCGCCAGCCCGTTGATCACGTTGATTTTGAAAACGCGCGTTTGAACCACGTGCGTGACTTTGTTCGAGAACGTGACTTCGCGGATATGTATGCCGGCGGGCAACAGGTTTGCGCCGCTCTGGTTCAAACTCGCCGTCACGTTCACCGAACCATTGGCCGCCAGTGTTCCACTCGCGAGGGAAACCGTCATCGGGAACTCTGCCGCCGCGCTCCAACCCATCGATGACCCGCTGCTGTTCAACAGCAGATACGTTTTGCTCGTGGATGGAAACGGCCCGCCTTGCGGTCCCGTGACGGTTGTCTGTCCCAGCGGCGTAACCAACAGCGTATCGGGCACGGCGAAATCCTCGACCACACCGGAGGTCGTGCTGCTGCCGGGCGACGTGGCGGAGAATCCCAGCCCGCGCTTGGCGAAGGCCGCCCACAACTCCTTCAGGTTCGCCCCACCGTTGTTCACCTGATCGGCTTGCAGGATCGCGTCGCGCGACTGCACGAAGTTCGGGTTCGGCGCGCTCATCTTCATGCCGTCGATCACCAATTGCTGAATGAGTTGATTGCCCGTGCTGAAGCCGTGTTTCGCAATCATCTTCGCGCGCGCTTCCCACAGCAGCGAGCACCAGACTTCGCCCTGGTTGTGAACTTCACTCGCGGTGGTGCCGCCGAACAGCGGCGACACTGCCACGCCCGCGTGCGCGCTGTCCTGGTTGCCGTCGATGTCTTTGAACGTGAGCGGGTTCTTCGACATGTCCGTCGAGTAAGGGTAACGGCGAATGCCGAAGTAATAGTTGTCGCCGTTCGCGGCAAATACCTTTCCGTCGAATTCGAGATTCTTCGTCGCGTACGAACCTTTCGCATAAGTGCCGTTCGCCGCGTCGCCGGACTGGCTCAACATCGCCAGCGCGAAGAAATCGCCCCAGCCTTCGCCCATGCCTTTGCTCTGCGATGCCGTCATGCCCACACCGCCGCCCACCAACCGCAGGCTCACGCCATGCAGGTACTCGTGAATGATGACCTGGTTGTCGAAATCGCCGTCACGGTCCGGGCTCGGGTCGGGAAAAATGTACATCTGGATCCATGAATCGTTCCCGTCGCCGTAAGCAGTCGTGTTGAAGTTCGCGTTCTTCACGCCTTCGCCGTCCTGCGCATCGAGGCGCAACCCGTCGCTGCCGGAGCCGCCTCGTCCAAAATTGTTGTCCTGGTAATTGCCAAAGCCTTCGTCGAAACCCAGTTCCCACAATCTGTCGTGCAGCCAGTTTCCCCAATAGAACAGGTTCACCACCGCGGCCTTGCGGTAATTCGAATCGGTGGGCGCCAGCCCGAGGTTCAGCGCAAAATCAAACACACGGTTCGGCGAACCTTGTGGCCGCGCTTCGGGCGAGTCATCGCCGCCGAGGTCAGTCGCCGCGCTGGCGTTGTTGCCGCGCGTTTCGTTGACGCCGTCGGTGATCCAGCCGAGCGGCGAGGCATTCGTGTTCGATGCCTTGGTGGTGACCAGCGCACGCGACACTGTTCCCGGCTGGCTGGCGTTGCCCGTGGAACTGTAGCTGGGCGTCAAAGGAGTCGGGCTGTCGCTGGTGAACACGCGATACGACGCGTCGCTGATATAAACGGTCATGCAGTGCCGTTCCCACACCTCGCCCGTCTCGGCATCGATCAGCACGCGATACACTTCACGCCGCACGCGGCCTTTCAAACTCACTTCCCAGCAGAGACGCAACGATTCGCCATCCAGCGGCAACCAGACCAGTTCCGCTCTCGTTTCGCCTTTGATCCATGGCGCGCGAAATTTCTGTCTGCGATTCGCGCCTTCGCTCGCCGCACTGGCCGTGAGTTCGCTCTCCAGCGCCGCTTCCTCGCCCAGGTGCGCCGCAGCGAGTGCGATGGCGCGTGGTGATGAAATCAGTGGGGCCGCGCCCGCGATTCGCTTCGGCGTTCCTTTCAGCGCGGCTTGCGGCGGATTCGGAACGAACTGGCTGGCCACGTTCACCAGTTCCTCGTTTTTCGTGACGTTGGCGATGAACACGGCGTCGAACACGCGAATACCTTCGTGCTCCTGTTCCCAAACCACCGTGCGCAGTCCGTTGTGCCGCGTCGTCGCGTCACGCTTCAATCGCGCGCCCTCCAATGCCGTCGCATCATGCCCAAACAACCCCGCGTGCTCGTCCACGAACGCTTTGATCACGCGATGCGGATCGTTGGGCGCCAGGACACGTTTCGCCACCGCTCCCGCCATGCCTTTGCCCTGTCCGTTGGCGCCAGTGAGAGATCCCTCACGTGCCGCGATCCATTTCGGGCTGCCGTGGATGGCGTGGCGTTCGATTTGCACGTCGGGCACGCGGTTGCGCAAGACCAGCTCCGCATCGAGCCGCGCCTTCGCGATGGGCTGCGCACGGCGGGCCGCCGCGGCTGCGTCATTACGCCGATCATAATCAAGCAAAACGTCCCGGTCCGCTGGCGCGCGGAAAGCCGACGCCATTTCCGCGGCGAACAGAACTGCAAGGGCGACGCACAAGAATAACGCGCAGCGAATCACGTAACATGGAGAGGAAAAAGCCGCGGAACATTTCAGGGAAAGTTGCCGGGCGGGGGTTGTTGCCCAAAAACGATGGAGCAGCGGGCCGCCGAATCTGCGGTTGGTTTGGCAGGACATGGCTGTCCGCCGCCCCATTACGTCATCTCGCACGCGCGCAACAACGCTTCCTGGACTCGCAATTCTTCGTCGAGTGTCACGCGCAGCGGCTTTTCACCCCGTTGCGCGCTGGCAAGTTCGGCGAAGTCGCCCACGTAGCGGCGATACGCCGGCAAATCAATCTTCTGCGCTCCGGCTTGGTAAGGGCCAGCCGCTTTTGCCAAATCGAACGTGAGGCTGGGGGGTTCGATGGGTTGCACACGCGCAGTTCCATTTGTGCCGAGGATTTCGAAGAAGCGATGTGCAAAGGCGTTCGGCTGAAGAACCGAACTCGTGACGATGGCCTGCGCTTTCGCGAACTCGAAGATGGCGACGCAATTGTCCGCGAGATTATCGCCGCCGCGGCGTTGCAAGTGCGGTGTCACACGCGTCGGTCTGCCGAGCAGGCGCACAACGGCATCTATGAGGTGACAGCCCAGTTCGAACATTGAACCGCCTTTGAACTCAGCCCATCCGGGGCGCCGGCTGGCATCGATATGTGTGTTGATTTGCGCACGCACCAGAAACACTTCTCCGAGCCAGCCGTTGCGCGCAGCTTCGATGGCTGCGTTCAATCCGGAATGGAAACGCCACATGTAACCGGTTTGAAGAAGCAGCTTTTTCTCACGGGCGAGATTCACGAGTTCCTCGCACTCGCGCAACGTGGCTGCAGGCGGCTTCTCCACGTGAACGTGCTTGCCCGCCGCGAGCGCGAGCTTCGCGTAACGCGCATGATCCCGCACGGCGGACTCAACGACGATCAGTTCCGCGCGATTCAGCAGGTCGTCCTGGGAAATGAACTTCGCGCCGAGTTTGGTGAATGGCTCGCGGGCCTTCTCCGATTCTTCGCAGATTCCGATGAGTTCGTAATCCGCTGCCTCGCGAAGAATCCTGAACTTCTCCAGCGCGTGCGAGTGCATGACGCCGAGAAAGCCAACACGAATGCGCCTCGTTTCCGCTGCGCGAATGGACGCGGCAGTCGCGAGCGCGGCACTCGCTGTCGCGAAAATGAAGTCGCGCCGTTTCATGGGACTGTTGCTTTGAGCAGCCGTGGCTGGCCGAATACTTTGCGCGCGTCGCCTTGCTCTTTCATCCACTCTTCCAGCTCGGCGCGCATTTGTTTCACGCGCGCGGTGTGGCGTGGATCGGAAGCGAGGTTGTGCTGCTCGAAAGGATCGTTGCGCAAATCGTAAAGTTCCTCCGCGGGGCGTTGCTCGTAGCGCGCAACTTTCGCCGCGGCGGTCGTATTGATCTTCGCCGCGTTGGTCCACGAAGCCCAATAACTGCCCCAGTATCCCGCCTTGTTCTCGCGCGGCGCCAAATCGATGTGCGTGTGAAACGAAAACTCAGCGTGAAGATTGAAGATGAACTTCCAATCTGCCGTCCGCACGCTGCGCATCGGATAGACGTTCATGTTCCCGTCCGCGCTGTGCGTGGTGAAGATTCGGTCGCGGTGCGCTCTTTTCTCGCCGCGCAAAACGGCGGCAAAGGAACGTCCATCGAGACTTGCCGGCGCTGCGCCGCCCGCGGCTTCAACCAGCGTTGGGAGAATGTCCACCCAACTCACCATCGCGTCCGTTCGCGTGCCCGGTTTCACGATGCCCGGCCACGTTATCAGAAGCGATGTGCGAATGCCGGCGTCGTAGCAGTTCCATTTGCCGAACGGGAACTGAGCGCCGTGATCGCTAGTGTGAAGGAACAACAGGTTCGTTCCGAACGTTGCACACGCTGCGTCATAGATTTGTCCAAGCTCAGCATCCATTCGTTCGACCGCAACAAAGTAAAGTCTGCGCGCTTCTCGCGTCTCAGCGGTGTCCACGAAAGTTGGAGGCAACGTGAGCGCGTTCGTTTGGCCCGTGTCGTTCTCCGGCCACGGCACGTGCGGCCAGTTCGACCCGACGAACAAGCAGAGCGGCTTGTCATTCTTCCGCTCGCGCAACCACTTTAGTGCCGCGGGAATCGATGCGTGTTCGTGAAAAGCATCGTGCGCGAAATGATCGAACCCGTACTCAGCCGTGTGCTTGTAATGCGACACTTTGCCGAACGCGGCCACTTCGTAACCAAGCTCCTTCAAGTACGCGGGCAGCTTCCTGATGTCGGCACGCGGCTTCGCATGGTTCGCCTCAGCGCCATTGCGCGCAGGCATGAGACCCGTCAGAAGCGCGGCCCGGCTCGGTGCGCAACTTGGCGATGCCACAAACGCGTGCGTGAACGTCATTCCATCCTTGGCAAGCCGCAGCATGTTCGGAGTGCGCACTTCCTTCGAGCCATAAACTTCCGAGTCGAGGAACCCGTGATCGTCCGCGAGGAAAACGACGATGTTCGGTTGGTTCGGCGCGCCGTCCGCCGAAAAGACGGCCAGGCAGCAAAACCAGAAGCAAAGAAAAGTTTTCATGGCATCGCGCGCCGCCACTCAAGCGCCATTCGTTTCAGGCGCTCCGACACGGCGGATCGCTCCGCGATCAAATTGCGTGTCTCGTTCCGGTCGGCCACCACGTCGTAAAGTTCAGCGCCGCTACCGTTGGCATTCACAAGCAACTTCCAACGTCCTTCGCGCACGGCCACATTGGGACTCCGATCGTAAATCTCTTTCGGATACGCAAATGAGTTTGTGTTGCGCCCGTATTCCCAGAAGAGCGGTTTCGTGCGGGTGAAGTTGCGTCCGAGCAGCGCCGCGCTCATGTCTTCGCCATCGAACGCGGAAACCGACGGCGGCTTCACACCGGCCAAACTGCAAAGCGTCGGGAAGAAATCAACGGCGGCCAGCACACTGGTCTCATTCACACTGCGCGCGGGGATCCGCCCCGGCCACCACGCGATGAACGGGACGCGGATGCCGCCTTCGTAAAGACTCAGCTTACTGGCGCGCAAACCGCTGGTGCGGGTCTGCTCAAAGGTGGGCAGCGCGCCGTTGTCGCCGAGGAACAGCACCAGCGTGTCGCGCGCGAGGCCGGATTCATGCAGTCCATCGAGCAAGCGCCCGATTTGCCGGTCCATTTCCACGAGCACGGCACGATACTTCTGGCGCGGTGTTGGCTCCGCGGCGGTTACGCCTGCAGCGGCGAGTTGTTCTGGCGACGGCACGAATGGCGTGTGCGTGTCATCGAGCCAAAGATTCACAAAGCAAGGTGTGTCTTTGCGTTCGCGGAGGAACTGGAGCGTCTGGTCCACCATCCAACGCGTGCGCTCGTGCCGTTTCACTTTGTCCTGCGCCGACCAAATCCAGTTCGTGGCCGTGATGTCCGGATGCGGCTCGGGACTTTCGTAAGTGCCGAGGCCGACATCGTAGCCATACGCGGCAAACTTCGGCGCGTTCGTCACGTCGCGTCCGCCGCCGAGGTGCCACTTGCCGATGTGTGCGGTCGCGTAGCCGGCGGCCTTCAAGGCACGGGGCAACGACGGCGCATTCGTGGACAAAAAATCATCCTGCTCGCACGCGCGATTGCCTTTGCGCGTCTGGAGATAACTCGTGATGCGCCAGCGTGCGGGGAATTGCCCGGTGATGATTCCCGCGCGCGAGGGCGAGCAAATTGGCGCCGCCACGTAGAACTGACTGAACCGAATGCCTTCGCGCGCCATGAGATCGAGCTTTGGCGTCGGCACTTTTCCTCCGTAAGCGCTCACGTCGCCCCAGCCGAAGTCATCCGCCAATACGATGACGATGTTGGGTCGGCGCGCGGGACTTACTTCGGCGGCAAAACCGGACAGCGCGATGGCATACGCCAACAGGACTACGCACTGAATCATTCCCGGGACCACGCGCCAGATCGTGCGAAGCAAGAGACCTTCGCGCAAGCCCCTACTTGGATGACAATTCCACTCGCGCTCGGAATGCAGTTTCAGAAACCGGGGAGGCCGCTTGGCACTGCGATTTGCTGGGCTACATTCAGGCCGAGGAGGGATGGAGGCGCCAACAGGCGGGCGCGCAATGCGAAAGGAGTCTTTTAACAAAACGGCTACTGAGGACACGAATATCTCAGCGCGACGTGCCGCTTCCAGGTCCATCGCTCACACCCCGCGGCCAGCGTGGCTGCGTTATGGTGTAGCGATAATCAGCGTGGCGGCGGGCTGGGCGCTCCGGCATGCGTTGACGCCCTTGATTGGCCCGACGGAACTGCCGTTCACTGTTTTCTTCCTTCCGGTCGTGGTTACGGCCGCGTTCGGTGGAGGACGGGCCGCGTTGCTGGCGATCGTCCTCGCCGGTTTGGCCGCTCGCTGGTCGTTTCTCGAACCGCTACACAGTTTCTCAATTCCGCCCTGGAGCGGAGTTGTCGGTCTGCTCGTCTTTATCGTTGTTTCTTTGATCACCACCGGCGCTGTGGAAAAACTCCATCAGGAAAAAGAACTGCTGGCCGTCACGCTGCGCAGCATCGGAGACGCGGTGATTGTGACTGATGCTCGCGGCCGCGTTACGTTTCTTAATCCCGAAGCGGAGCGGTTGACCGGGTGGAAAATTTCCGAAGCAAAAGGACAAACGCTGCCAGCCGTTTTCCGCATTCTTAACGAGTTGACCCGCCAGCCGGTGGAGGATCCCGTCGAGAAAGTGCTTCGACTTCGTGTGGTAGTCGGCCTGGGCAATCACACGATTCTAGTGGCAAAGAATGGCGCGGAAACTTGCATTGATGACAGCGCTGCGCCCATCCGCGACTTTTCCGGAGGACTGGTAGGCACGGTCCTGGTTTTTCGTGACATCACTGAGAAACGGGCAGCGGAACGCGCCGCCGCTCGTCTGGCTTCCATTGTCGAAGATTCGCAGGACGCCATCATTGGCAAAGATCTGAAAGGCGTTGTCACCAACTGGAACAAAGCGGCCGAACGCATCTTTGGCTACTCACCGGCGGAGATGGTGGGACAGTCGATCCGGATTCTAGTTCCCGCCGACCGTCAGGAAGAGGAAGACAGGATTTTGGCGACTTTGGCGCGCGGTGAGCGCGTCGAGCACCTGGAAACGATTCGCAAAACGAAAGCCGGCCGGGAAATCAACGTTGCTGTCAGCAGCTCCCCTATCCGAGATACCGAAGGCCTCATTATCGGAGCGTCCAAAATCGTTCGCGACATCACGCGCCGAAAGGCGATGGAAGCTGAACTCGCGCGAGTCCACGCGGACTTGGAAGACCACGCGCGCAAGTTGGAGACGACCGTCGCCGAACGCACGGCCCACCTTCAGGAGACCATCGCCGAACTCGAAGGCGTCTCCTACAGTCTCTCGCATGATATGCGCGCTCCCTTGCGCACCGTGCAAAGCTTCTCTCAAATCGTATTGGCTGAAGCGGGTGAAAAACTTGGCGCTCTGGAGAAAGACCTGTTACAGAAATCCATCAGCGCGGCCAGCCGCCTCGACCGCTTGATTCGCGATGTCCTGACTTACAGCCGCGTGGCCCGCGAGAGAATTGAACTGCGGACAATCGACATTGAACAGTTGATGCGCCAAATCATTGACGAACGGCCTGACCTCCAGCCGCCCAAAGCGGAGATTGAAATCCAGGCTCCGCTTCAACCCGTGCGCGGACACGAAGCCTACCTGAGCCAGTGCATCAGCAACCTGCTGGACAACGCCGTAAAATTTGTTCCGCCGGACCAGCAGCCGCGAGTTCGCATTTGGAGCGAGGCGAACGACGGCCAGGTGCGGCTTTGGTTCGAAGACAACGGGATCGGCATTCCCAAGGAAGCGCAGGAGCGGGTCTTCGGATTGTTTCAGCGCGTGCACCCGGAAAAGGAGTTTCCCGGCACCGGCGTGGGTCTGACTATCGTGCGCAAAGCCGTCGAGCGCATGGGTGGCAAGGCCGGCGTCGAATCCGAACCGGGAACCGGCAGCCGCTTTTGGGTGCAATTAGAAAAAGGAGAAGGCGCGTGAGCCTCCATCCGATCCTGCACGTCGAAGACAGCGACGAGGATGTTTTTCTCGTGCACTACTCTTTCAAGCGCGCCGAAATCACAAATCCAGTGCACGTCGTGACCGACGGCCAGATGGCGATTGATTATCTGTCGGGCGCCGGGAAATTCAGTGATCGAACGCAATTTCCTCTTCCCGGTCTTGTGTTGCTGGATTTGAAACTTCCGCACATGACGGGCATGGAAGTTTTGGCGTGGATTCGACAGCAGCCGTCGCTGAAGCGGCTCATCGTCATCATCCTGAGTTCATCCGCGCAGGAAGGTGACATCATGCGGGCGTATGAATTGGGTGTGAACGGTTTTTTGGTCAAACCTGCCGACGCCAACACATTGACGGACATGTGCAAGGCGCTGAAACATTTTTGGCTCACGTACAATCAATCCGCGCTGGAGTTTCTGGAAGTGCGCTGAGGAAGCGCAGGGGAGCACACGCGGCCTCCCCAACTACCCTGACTTCCCATAACTCGCCACGGCGTCGCGCAACTCCTGTTTGTAATCGCGCGTCGGCTCGCCGTAGCCCTCGCGGCGCTTTTGCAGCGCGGGCGCGATGATTTCCGTTCGCGGGTCGATCTCGCGCCCGAAAATCACCGGCCACAACCGCCGGCAATTGTTCGCCATGTCATGCCCTTGCTCCTCATCGAAGCCCGGGCGAAACAGATCGACCGCCATCTGCAATTCGTGAATCAGCTCCGCCTCTGTCGGATGCCCCGTCTTGCGAATGACGACGCGGAACGCTTCGAAATCTTTTTCGTCCATGCGATTGAGCTTCGCGATGAGGATGTCGATCGGGTGCGGAAAGCGGATCGTGCAGTGACCGAGGGAAATCGACTTCGCACGATTTGCCCAATGGGGGCTGGTCCTGAAATTCAATCCGGAGCAGACTTGAATGTAGAAATCGGCTTCGCCTTGCGCCAATCCCGCTCGCTTCACGTATTGGTTCAGATCTTCGTCGTCGATGTTGATCTGGAGCGGGGCCGAACCAAAAACGGTGATGGTGAAATGTCGATCAGTTGGAAGCGCCGCCACCAGCTTTTGCAACAGTTCCCCAGCGGGAGTGGTAAGATCGACGGAACCAACCCATGAGTCCAGGCCCATACTTCCTCCTTGCAGTTAACGACCACCACGCTTGATCCAGCAGTCGATTGGTGACGCCCGGATCACTTGACAATAATTTCGCGAGCCGCTGGTCGCGCGCCGTCCACGGCTGCCCGGCTTCCTTCTTCTGGATGAGCCGCGCCGCAATGCGCGCCTTGCGCCACCCCGGATCCATGAGGCGCTCGCGCTTTTGCGTTGGTTTCGGTTCATTCTACCGGCGCGTTGTTGCAAGGATACTAAGGGTTTTGCTGACGATTGGAAAGAGCGCGTCAGCCAGGATGGAATCAACGTTTGGCGCTTGCTCACTTGTCGACTGTGGCCTTTCCATTCGAGCCGTCAGGAATGGAAGAAAAACCTTCTAGTGTGCCTGACGCAACGCCACGACAAAGCTGGTCGTTCGCCGCAAAGCGAATCGGAAAGATCTGCGCGGCCGTTTTACCGACTGCTCGATATGCAGCGTTACGGTCTTCGGCCCGCGGAAATCTCCCGAGCCAAAATGATACACGCTGACCGCTCTCGCTGAAAAGCTGTGGCTGCAAGTTCCCCAAATCTTGTGTCGTTGATGGCGTGACAAATCCGGTGAGTGTCGTTCCATCCGCCAAATTGAATGTAGCGCGAACAAGAAACATCGCGTGGTCGGGATCCACGGGGAGAAGGCCCGTCCACGGTCGGAAAGTCTCCTCATCCGTCTCCGCATGCCATGGTTCGTCACGATCAATGATGTGACATTGAACCCATACCGGATGACGTGCGAAGTCGTCCGGCTTCAGGGTGCTGAACTGTCGAAGCTCAGGTTTGCTTTTAACCGTTGATCGTGGCGACGCGTTACATGCGGCGAAAAGAATCGCGGCCAATCCGAAAACAGTAATCACTCGAATGTTCATTAGTACGAGCCTAACTGACCACCGGCCACTTGAATGTCGATTCGAGTTCGATGCGTTTGCCTTTGGCCGAGGACTCGCGCGCGGCGGTGATGATTTCCAGCACGTGCAACGCGTGCTCGGGCGTCACGAGCAGTTCCTTGCCCGTGACCAGGCATTCTGCCGCCAGCGCCGCGCCTTGTTGCCAGATGTAACCCTGCGAGTCTGTCACGTGACGCTCGAGCTTCGGCTCTTTGTGCGTCGCGAAATCGACGCCGAGCGGCGCCCAGTCGTAACCGACCAGTCCCATGAAACCTTGCGAGCCGACGATGCTGATGGTGTGACGCGTCTCCTTGCTGCCGTCGTGGCCGTGCGGATTGAAGTAATTGAAGCCGGACTGCACGTGCGAGATGACGCCGTTGCCGTGGTCCATCAACACCATCGCGTTGTCTTCCTCGGTCACTTTGATGCGGCCCTTGTCGCTGACGGTGCGCTCAGGCGTCACGATGCTCACCATCGCGCTGACGCTTTTCGCCGGCCCGAGCAAGCCGGTCAGAGTGGTCATGTTGTAAACCGCGAGGTCGGGCATCGAGCCGCCGCCTTTTTCGTAGAAGAACGCGGACCAGCCCGGACCTTCGTGTCCGTAATCCGCGTGCGCCGCCGCGACGCGGCCGAGTTTGCCCGCCGCGAGTTGCTTCGCCATGAACGCGAATTGCGGGCACTGGATGGTGATGGGCGCGCCCCAGAGGCGAAGATTTTTTTGCTTCGCGAGCTTCAGCAGGCTTTGTCCGGCCTTGAGCGAATTCGCGATAGGCTTCTCGCTCCAGACATGCTTGCCGGCTTCGAGTCCTCGGCGATTGAGCTTCTCGTGCTCCTGCATGTCCGTGAGATCGATGAGGAATTCGAACGGCTCACCCGCGAGCATCGCGTCGATGTGTGGATAATGATGTTTGATGTTGAACTTCTCAGCCCGTTGCCGCGCGCGCTCGGGCTTGATGTCGCACAGGCTTACGACTTCGACGAACGGCGACTTCGTGAGCACCGGCAGATACGAGCCCGACACGCTGCCGCAACCGATTACGCCAGTGCGGATGCGGCGCCTGGGAGTCTCCGCGGCCAATGCGCTGACGGCGCCTGAAGCAACGGCAGCGCCGGCAATGAGAGTTGTTTTCGCGAAGTCACGACGAGTCTGGAGTGAAGATGGTGTTTTCATGGCTTGGGCAAAGTTATGAGCGCGCGGCGATGATTTCGCAACAGATGTTCCACGGTAGGACGGTGTCCTCAGCGCGCCCTACCGAGCTGCAATTCCTGCCACGCCTTCGTTGCCGCGCCAATCCATCCAGCATCTGCGCCCAGTGCAGCACGCAGAATGGGAATGTCGCGATTTACATTGGACCATATGTGCCGGCGCGTGGAAGCAATGAAGTGCTCCGAATATGCGCCTTCACTGAGGCCGAGTCCGCCGCCGACCACAACCGCTTCAGGATCGAGCACGTTCACGAAAAGACCGATTTGCGAGCCGAGCGCTTCAGCGGCGGAACGAATCACTTCGACGGCCTGCGAATCTCCGGCTGTCGCAGAGGCCAGCACTTCCTGCGCGCTCGTCACGTTCCCGCCAACAGCATTGAAACGAGACACGAGACCAGGCCCCGAAGCAATTTCTTCCAGTGTGCGGCGATTCTTTTGACCACACTCCTCGCACGGCACGCTGAGAGAACTGCTCGCCATCGTTCCCGTTGCTCCATGCGCGCCGAGATACGGCTTTCCGTCAAGCATGAGACAGCAACTGATTCCGGTGCCGACGGTCACGTAGAGGAAACTTTGAAACGGCTTGCCCGTGCCGAATCGCGCTTCTGCAATGGCAGCGGCGCGCACGTCGGCTTCGATGGTAGTTGGAGCAATAGTAGAAAGTTCCTCACGCACCGGTTGGTCCAACCATTGAATGCAGTTCGCGCTGACGATCTTCCCCTCCTTGTTGACCAGTTCACAAATGCCCAGGCCAATCGCGATCACGACCTGATTTTGCGTTTCAGCTTCATCGCTAAGTTGCCACGCCAAATCGCGCACAGCGGTAAGCAGGGCCGGTCCACCACGCGCAGGTTCAGTTGGGATGATTCGTCTGGAAATCGCTCGCCCATCAGGAAATGCAACCAGGCCAGCGGCAATCTTCGTTCCGCCAACGTCGATGCCGATGGCGAGTGAATTCTGTGCCGTGACACTCATGAGCGTTGCTTCAAACCTGCTGCCGCTGCCTCATCGAGGAATACAGTCACAGCGGAGTGACCTTGGAGAAGAGATGCAGGACACGCAGGCGTTCGCGGCCCTTCAAGCATCGTCTCCACTGCGGCGGTCTTGTGTGCGCCGTAAGCGAGGACCAGCACTCGGCGCGCGCTCAGAATGGTTCTCATCCCGACTGTGACGCCGCGCGACGGCGCATATTCGCCATTGAACCACTTACGGTTGGCTTCGACGGAAATCGGATCGAGGTCGAGGACGCGGGCAGTTGAGTCTTCGGCGCTGCCGGGTTCGTTGAATCCGAGATGCCCGTTCTGGCCCAGTCCCAGAATAATCAAATCGAGTCCTCCAGCTTCAGTAATGCGTCGCTCATGTGCCTGTACGCTGGCGAGCGCGTTCGATTCCAATGAACTCACGCTGAAGTATTGCTGTGTCGGCACGCCCCACGGTTCGACCGCAGTCCGGCGAATGAGGTTGGCGCAGTTGCGCGGTTCATTGAGCGGCACGCCGACGTATTCATCGAGCGCGAAGATGTTCAGGTGCGAGAGCGACAGGCGGCGTTCGCCAATTAGCCGGTAGAGATCGAGCGGCGTGTTGCCCGCGGCGAGCATCACGTTGCGCATGCCGGGCGTGGTGAGCCATTGCGCAAGCAGGTTGGCAGCGGCGGCGTTCGCGGCTTGTGGCGCCGAATGAATCGACAGATTCATGAAGGTCAAGCCTCGGCGGCTTCCGCAACGCCGCGCGAGAGCGCCTTGATGTAAGCCGCGTTGCAACCACAGCAGCCGCCCGCGTAACCAATGCTTTCGTCGCGCGCCAGCTTGCCGAACTCGACGAATTCATTCCGCGAAATCTGAATCGTTTCGAGATTGTCTGGAAAAGCCGGCAGGCGCGTGAAGGAGTGGCATTCGTCCGTGGTACGGAACGCGGCGGGTTGCGCGGCGAGCGGCACTTTGGTCGCGCCACGCATTTCGCGAAGCAATGGCAACATCCGTTTCGGGTCCTGCTCGCAATTCGCGCCGACGGCGATGGCTCCGAGATCAGCCATGACCTTCGCGCAATCGGCGGGTGTGTGATCGTCACTGCACTTCGTGATGAGCGGGCGAAAGCTCATTGTCGCTACGGCGGGGAGGCCGGCCTGCGCCGCGCATTCGAGCGCGACTTTCATTTCCGCGAGGTGAAAGAAGGTTTCGAGAATCAGGAAGTCCACGCCCGCGTCCTTGAGCAAACGGATTTGCTCGGCGATGTGATCGCGGGATTTGTCCAATGAAGCCATGCCTTCACGCTCGGTGAGTTGAGTTCGCGACACACTGCCGGCGACAAGCGCGCGGTCGCCTGCCACTTCTTTTGCGAGTTTCACGGCGGTGGCGTTGATGCGCTCGGTATCCGCGCCGTAGCCCGCGCGATTTAGTTTCTCTCGCGTGCCGAAGAACGTGAGCGCCTGGAGCACTTGCGAGCCGGCGTTCAGGAATTCGCGGTGCAACTCGCGCAAGGCGTCGGGATTTTCAATGGCGACTTCGGGCGTGAACTGTCCGCTGCCACGGCCCGTGCCGACTTTCTCGCGGCCCGAGCCGCTGTCCACGTAACCGCGGCGTTCGAGTTCGATGAGATAACCGCCGTCACCAAGGACGACGCCAGATTTCAAAAGTTCAGTTATGGATTTCATCATGGAGGGAATTCACAGAAGCAAACTAAGGCAACGAAGATGCCGAAGTTGAGCACACACTTCGTTGCCTTTGTTTCCTTCTGTGAAGAGTTTTCCGTTCATGGCTTCTTTGTAGATTCGTACGACAGCGCGGCGACAGACACGAGCGCGCACGCGATGCCGATGGCTTCGCGCCTTCCCAGATGTTCACCGAGCAGCAGCACGGCAATGGGCACGCTGATGATTGGGTAAAGGCTGCTGAGAGGGGTGATGATTGCGGCTTTCCCGTTGCGTGCGAAGGCGGCAAGGATCGCGAAGTTTCCCAAAGCGAGAAAGAAACCGAGCGCGAGCACAATAGCCCATGAGCGCGGCGCAAGGGCAACCGGCCAGGGCTCGCGCAGGGCGAGAAGCATTCCGACCGGCACGAAGGCGCCCAGATAAACCAGCGTGGCCGCTTCAGCGGAAAGATGGTTAGTGGCGACCTTTTGCAGAAATCCCGACAGCCCCCACAGGACGATTGGCGGGACTGCGTAAACCAGGGTGCGCGACAACAGGCCGTGATCGCTTTGAATGTTGAAAAGCCAAATCGCTACGAACGACAGCACGACGCCAGCGAGTTGCACGGGATTAAGTCGTTCGCGAAGCACGAGCACGGCCAGCAGAATCGTAACGAGCGGATACAGCGCGGTAAGCGAAACGACCGTCGCCACTGCCTCGCCGCGTGCGAGCGCGGAGTAATAAAAAACATTCCCGAGACATGAAACGATCCCGCCGATCAGGGCGAGGAGCAGTCCTTTGCGCGAGGTGCCGCGAAGCGAAGCGCGCTTCGACAATGCGAGCGGCAGCAAAATCGGCAGCATGCCCAGTGTCGAGAGCACCTGGCTTTGCGTGGCCGTGAGCGCCTCGCCGAGCACTTTGGACATCACTGCCCAAACGCCCCACGAAAGCAACGCGACAAAGGTCCATGTGAGCCAGGCGGGCATGTGGTCAAAATCCAAAATCCAACTTGCTGCGTGCGCAGGTAGGGCGCGTCGCTCCGCGCGCGCCGCTGGGGCACTGGGCGTTTCTGAGCGTGTCGCTGATTTGCCTGCACCTCGGCGCGCGCGGAGCGACGCGCCCTACCTTTCTGGCCTTTGGCGAAGCAGTGGAAGTTATTGGACAATTGGTGTTTTTCATTCGTGCTTCCTCGAACGGTCGTGCATGAGATGCGCCGGTTCGGTTGGGTTCGATTCTTCAAAGACCGGCGGCTCAAACGTGCTTTCAATTTCCAGCATGCGTCCTTCCTGGCTGGCTTGTTGCGCCTTGAGCATTATCTCCAGCACGTGCAGCGCGTGCTCCGGCGTCGCGAGCGGGCGTGTCCCGTTGTGGACGCACTCGATGAAATGGCGCAGACCATCGCTCCACAGCCAGCCGGGATCGGTTTCTTTGAAGACCTGCCAGCAGCCGGCGGCGTTTTGCCAAAGCTCGTAGCCGTCGGGGTCCCAGTCGTCGCCGAGCATCTGGATGGTTCCGGTTGTGCCGTAAATCTCCACAGCGGGACAACGATATTGCTGCATCGCGAAACCGCTCGTCACGACGCCGAAGCACGCGTCACCGAAATCGAGCAGCACTTGCGCATTGTCGTCAGCTTCGACGCGGATGGTGCGCCCGTTGACTTCGCGTTCGGGAATGGCCACACCGGTGAATGCTGTGACGCGCTTCACTGGACCGAGCAGACCGGTGAGACTCGTGATGCAATACACGCCAAGGTCGAACAGGCAGCCGCCGCCTGGTTTGTAGAACCATTCACCCCACCACGGACCGGACCAGCCGTAACGCGCGCGAGCGGAACAGGGCTTGCCGATGTCCCCACGGCGAATGCGCGCGGAAATTTTCTGGAACGTCGGGCTGAGAATGACGAACGGAGCGCACACGAGATAACCGGTACTTCGCTTTGCGAATTCAACGAGAGCGCGAGCGTCATCCAGCGAAGTGGCGAGTGGCTTTTCGACGAAGACATGTTTTCCTGCTTCAAGAGCGGTGCGAGCGAGCGATGCATGTTGCGGCATCGATGTGAGGATGACGACGGCGTCCACATCAGGCGAGCGCAGCACATCGTCGGGTTTCGTCGTGAAACGAACTGTGCCGAGTTGTGCGATGGCGAAGTCACGTTGCGATTCACGGCCGCAGGCGAGCACCGCTTCAGCGAGACCACGCGCGCGCTGTTCTTGAATCGCGGGGCCGTAGGCGGTCAGCACATTGCCGCAGCCGATGATTCCGAGGCGAAGAGGTTTCATCGGAGATTTACAGAAGCGAACGAAGGAAACGAAGGAGTTGTGGCAGGGCGCGTCGCTCCGCGCGCGCCGGGATCCGGGCAAGTCAGTAACGCTCCTGAAAGAATTCGGTACGCTAACGGCGCGCGCGGAGCGACGCGCCCTACCTGAACGTTTGTCCGGGTCATCCTTCGTTTCCTTCGTTCTCTTCTCTGAAAGTTCACGGCAAATCCTTCACGCGCAGATTGCGGAACCGTACGGTCTTGCCATCATTGTAATTCTGCAGGCCGATGTAGCCCGCCGCGCTGCGCTGTTTCGAATCGCTCCAGGTCGTGACGACTTCGTTGTTGATGCGCACTGAATAGTCGTGACCAACGCAGACCATCTCGAACTGGTTCCACTCGCCAAGTGCGCGCGTGTTCGCCTTCGTTGAAGCTTTGAACGGATACATTGACCCGGTGCGCCACGTCGGGTTCTCAGGATTCGGATCGCCAATCTCGAATTCATGGCCGCGCTTCACGGCGACCCACGGATCGTTGCCAGGATTCGGGAAACGCACGAAGACGCCGGAGTCGGCAATCGGCTGTCCTTGCACAAACTCTCCGCGCAGGACGAAGTTCGTGAACGTGCGATTCGTGAACCACCAGAGGCCCATCCCGCCGGTCGCGGTCGCGATGCCGTTCTCCAATTTGAACCCGCCCGGACCACACTGCGCCCAACCATCGTTCGGGTCTTTGCCAAAGAGCTGAACGAAGCCTTCTTCGTTCGGCGCGCTCTGCGGAATGCGCTTCAGCAACGCAGCGGGAATCTCGTCGATGGCCCGCGCCTCGGCTTTGCGAAAGAAAACTTCAGCGCCCTCGGATTGAAGCTGGATTTTCCCGCGCTTGAGTGCGAGCTCGCGCCCGTCTTCCCTGTATCGCGGGTTGGTGAGTGCAAGAACCACTTCGCCGTTCAGGATGTGAATGCCGACGTTGCCCCACGCAATGACTTCGCAAACATTCCACTCGCCGGCCTTCTCCGGATCGAGCGGCGATGTGATGCCTTCGCCCGTCGTGAACTGCGGCGCGCCCGGTTGCCAGAGAATACACGTCTCACCCGGACTCTCGCCGCGATACGGCACGTCTGGCTCCCTTTCCAACACGACCTTGCGGCCCTCAATATCGACGTAAGTTCCAGCGACCGCCCACCATTGGCCGACGCCGCGCTCCATGATGTTGCACTCGACGGAGCGCATCCACGCGCCGCTGCCCGCGCCGTGTTTGCCGATGCACCAATAGAGAAGGCCCGTGTCGCGGTAATGCTTCGCCTCGCCGCGCGGCGGCCATTTCTTTTCGCCCCACTTGTATTCCACACGAACCTGGCAGTTGCCGAACTCCTCTTTCGTGGTGATGGCGCCAAAGACCTGCCCGGAAACGCGAATCGCCGGCGCACCGTCCTTCTCCACGACGGTGAAGACATTCAGCGGATCGTTGTTCAATCCGAGCGGCAGTTCCTTCGCTTTCATCGCCGCCAGCCATTTGTCCCAATTGGAAAAGTCCTTGCCGTTGAAGAGTTGGATCCAGTTCGTCTCAGCCGCCGCACCGCTGGCAGCGAGGCACACGAGGACGAAAACGAAAGCCGGACTGAGCAAAGACAATGCTTTCATAACGGCGCGGTCACAGGTGTTTGGGCGGACGATAGGGGAAGACGCGAGGCGACAGCAATAAACTTGCTCCGTCCGGCCAAGTACCGCGCCGTTCACTTGAGGTTCTGGAGGTAAGCCAGCAAGTCGCGGATTTCGTCGCGGCTCAGCGGTGCGAGCAATCCTTCCGGCATCAGCGATGTCGCGCCGCGTTCCACTTTCTCGATTTGCTCGGCGGCGAGGCGCGTTTCGGCGCCTGTTGCGTCGCGGAGCACGAACGAGCCGTCGAGTTGGCGCACTTGAATGCCCGTGAGCAGGTCGCCCTCGCGGGTGGCTACGCTGAACGTTTCGTAGCCTTGCGCAAATGTGGCGCTGGGAACGACGAGCGACTCCAGCAGATCGCGCCCGGACCGAATGGCGCCGACGCGCGTGAGGTCCGGGCCGAGCAGTCCGCCGTGTTTGCCGACGCGATGGCAGACCGCGCAGCCGGCCTTGTGCAGAAAGAGTTCGTGACCGCGATTCGGATCGCCGTCGCGCAAGAGCGGTTCGAGCGCCGTCAGTTGTTCGCGCTGGCGAGCTTCCGTCCCGGCGAATTCCTGCCGGATGTTGTTAAACTCCGGTTCAGTCTCTCGCGGCAATTTCAGCGTTTCCAGAAGCGCAAGCGGAACACTGCCTCCGTTGGTTGAAACAGTTTGAAGATAGTTCAGGACAGCATGCCCGGACTCTTGCCCAAGCGCGTGAGTCGAAGCGGCCGCGAGAATCGTTGCTGGCGAAAGAAGACGATCCGAACGGGCTGCGTTCAGGAAGCGCGTAAGTTGAATGTCATTCAAAGCCGCGGCGCCAAGCAGTTCCGCACTGGCGAGGCGAAGCGCAGGCGCATTCGTCGAGTTCAGTTGGTCCAGCAGCAGGGCAAAGTCGGCGGACGCGAGCGGCAAATTCTTTCGCGTGCCGGCACGCAATGCTTCAAGACGCAAGGCGACGGGCAATGCGCCGTCCCGTGCAATGTCTTTCAATTCCGATTCAACGCCCGACAGCCGCAGGGACTGGACGGCTCGCAGCGCCGTCGGGAGAAGCTCCGGCTGGCGCTCGCGCAACGTCGCGGTCACGGCGTAGCGCCACGATTCCGGCACGGCCGCGCGGGCCTTTAGCGCCATCACATCGAGGATGAGTGCGCGCACGAACATGGGTGTGTTCGTCGCGGCGGTTTGCTCGGCGACCAGTTTGATGAGTTCGGGCGAGAGGTCGAATGACAGCAGGAACTCGCGCAACGTGCCGCGTTCATGTTCATCAAGGGCCGGCCGCGTCAGCAGAGTTCGCAACACCGGTTCGACCTGCTGTTTCCACTCGGGATGCCGGCGGAGAATCGATTGTGCCGCGCGACGCAGCGTTTCATCCGGCGCGAACAGCCGCGACACGACTGCATCCGCCACAAGTGACCTGTGCGGAATCTGGTCGAGAAGAATGAGGGCGGCCTCCTGCGCGCGCGGGTTCGGATTGTTCAAGGCATCGGCAAGCTGCTCGTGCGACGCGCAGTGGTGCAGTGCGAAGATGAGCGCGTGATCGAGAAATGGGTCGGGCGACTCGCCCAGCGCCTCAAGCAGTGGCGTGACGGAAGCGGGCCGCCCACAGTTGGCCAGTCCTTCGGCGGCGGCCCGGCGAACGTGCGGCGCGGCGTGAGCCAACAAGGGTTCGAGAGTCAGGGCGAAGTTCGTATCACTGATGTTTCCCAAAGTGCGGGTTGCGAGTACGGCGAGATCAGGATCATCGCTTCGCGCCAGTCTTGTTGCAGCCGCGGCAAGCCGCTGCCGCATTTCAAATTTGAGATTTGAAAGTTCAGATTTGTCGGCAAGCAGGCGCGGAGCGGCCCAGAGCGCGTGCTCCTTCGCCATCCGCGGTGCTGTGGAGTTCAACACATTGGCGAGAGCATCCGTTGCCTCCGTGCCGCGCCTTACCAAAAGTTCGCGCGCGCGTTCGCGCACGGCAGGACGCGCGTCGCCGAGAAGTTCCGCCAGACGTTCAGATTTTACCGCCGCCCAATCGATGCGCGACCCGCGCGGATCGGAGACCGCTTTCGCACTTCGCCATCGCACGCGCCAAAGACCGCCGACCGCGGGCGCTTCGCGAATCCGTCCCGTTGGGCAGTGATGCACGTACCACGCGCCCGTATCAACGATGAGCAGGCTGCCATCGGCATCCTCCAGTACGTCGGAAGGATGAAAATCAGGATCGTCAGTCGTGACAAAATCCGAGTCGGTCGAAGTGAACGTGCTGCCGTGCCGCTGCAATTTGTGGCGAACAACCTTGCGCGTGTTGAATTGCGCCGAGAATAAATCGCCGCGCATCTCCTCAGGAAACGCAGAGCCTTCGTAACGAACCAGTCCGCTAAGCGCGACGGCTGGATAAGTCGCCAGCGCCGGAAGCAATTCACCAGTGACGAATAAGTGCGACTCGGATCGCGCGTGCCCGTTGAGCGGGTAAACGCCTCCAGGCACGAGATGGACCAGCGCGTCACGAACTCCATCTTGCGGAAGATGAAACCAGTTGTCGGTGCCGATGATTTCGCCACCGGGCAGGAAGACGACTTCGACGAGATTCTCGAAGCCGCGCGCCAGCCTTTGCACGTCGGAGCCGTCGGGCCGGCAACGGAGCAGTGCCCCACTTTTACCTTCCACTACGCTGCCATCAGCGCGCTTTAAGCGATAACCATCTGGTTGGCCCATCGTGAGATAAAGCCAACCATCAGGGCCAAACATCAGTCCGTGCAGACTTCCGTTGTCGGTGTGGCCGAATCCGGTGAGCAACACTTCGCGTTTGTCAGCGCGACCATCGCCGTCGGTGTCCGTGAGCGCCACCAGGTTCGGCGGGTCGGCGACGTAGAGTTTTCCATCGCGCCACGCGAGGCCCATTGGGAAAACCAGATTGTCCGCGAACACGCGCGATTGCTCGAAGTGGCCGTCGCCGTCCGAATCTTCCAGCACACTCACGCGGCAATCGCGCGTGAGCTTCTGCAATTCCGCGTAAAGGTCTTTGCCCGACGATTCAGCCACGAAAAGACGCCCGCGCTCATCGAACGTGGCGAACATGGGGTAGCGGAGTGCGTTCGTGGGAGCGGCGCGGGCGATAGTGAAGTCGGCGGGAACGACTGGCGCGGCGCCAGGACACGAAAGCGGTAAACACCAAATCCCAATCTCCAAACACCAGACAAACATCAAATGCCAAACATCAATACGCGCTGCGCTCAGCAAGGCACTTTTGGAATTTGATGGTTGAAGTTTATTTGGTGTTTGGTGTTTGGAGCTTGGTGTTTTTGTCATTTCCCTCCCGCTTCCATCCACGCCAGCAAATCCAGAATCTCCTCGCGCGTCAGTGTGTTCACCAATCCCGCCGGCATAGGCGACACTTCCGAAATGCGTTGCGTGGCGATGTCGGACTTGGCAATGCGCCGGCGCTGGTCCGGGTCCACGGGATTGATCGCGAGCGCGATGCTTTTGGCATCTTCACTCACGATTCTCCCATCGAAAATCGCGCCAGAGTGCAGCGTGACGGTCACGGGCCGATAAACTTCGGCCACGACCTTCGATGGCTCAATGATGCTCTCCAGCAGCGCCCGCCGATCGAAACGCGCCGCCACCGCGGTGAGGTCAGGCCCGATGAACCCACCTTCGCTGCCAAGCCGATGGCATTGCGCGCAGCCGGTTTCGTGGAAAAGATTTTTGCCACGCGCGGCATTGCGGCCCTGGCTGACCTGACTCAGTGCTGTTTCCAAATCCACCATCGTCCATTCCTTGACGAATTGCCGGGGCGCATTCGTGGTTGCGATGGAAACCGCCGGCTTGCTCAACGTCGCCAATGTGTGAGCGAGCGCCGCGCGTTCGCCTGGCGGCAACGTCGATTCCGCGTCCGCGCGAATGTAGTTGAGCGCCGTGGGCAGCATGTTCGCGCCGATAAACTCGGTGCGCGCGCGCCGCAGCCAGTCGAAGTAGGTCTGTCGTTCGTCCATCGTCCAGCCATTCGTGACGAGCCGGAGCGTGAACAGATAGTGAAACTTTTCCTCCTGCGTCGTGGCGCTGGCCAGCAGTGGGACGGTTTTGTGAACGACATTGGTTGAGTCGAGATAGGCGAGCAGTTCGCAGAGCGATTGGTTCACGCGCGCGGCGCCGGTTGGGTAAAGCGGTTCCCAATGGGAGAGCACGCGCCGCGCTGTCTCTTCATCCGGCCTCCCCATCCGAATGAAACAAACGCCGAGTGCGCGGATGGCGATGAGTTGTTGTTCTGCGCTCAACTCCTTCGGGCTGAATTCGATTAAGCGAGAAACGATTTGCGCCTGAAGCGAGCGATCGCCCGCGCGACTGAGCGCGAGCAGGGCCGTCAACGCCGCGAATGGATTCTTTTCCGCTAATGCACGTTCGCTCCACTCGGATGGCGGTGACATTTCCAGTTCCACCCGCGCGGCGTAGCGCACCCAGTGCTCGTGGGAGTTGAGCCGGGACCAAAGATTCGTCGCGTTGGGCAGGGCAGCGGTGTCCTCACCGCGCCGCGCATTGCCAACTCCCGTCTCGTTTTCTGAGCGCGTGGTTTGGCGCGTTGAAGACAACGTCGCCCTACCTGACGCCGCACCCGTCCATGTCACGCGATACAAACCCGACTGCGTTCTTCTTCCGCCCGTGGTGAAATACATCGCGCCGTCAGGACCGAATTCCAGTCCCGTTACGTTGAGCGGACGGCCTTTGAGAAACACTTCGCTGTTACCCGTATAGCTCGCGTCGGATTTCTTCAGATGCACCGCGATGATTTTTCCGTAAGCCCAGTCCTGGATGAACAACGCGCTGCGCCACGGCTCGGGCCAGTTGCTCTTCGTGCCGAACTTGATTGCCGTCGGCGAACTCACGCCGATATCGACTGCGCTCGGCAACGTGTCGGGCGACCACACCGGCAATACGCCGGTGCCGCGCCGCCAGCCGTAGTCGCCGCCCGGCACGAGGTGCAGCACACGCGTCGGGTGATACCACGAGAGGCCCACGTCCCATTCCATGTCCGCATCGAACGTGAATAGGTCGCCGGCTTCGTTGAAGTCGATGCCGAATGGATTGCGCAATCCGCCCGCGACGAGTTCCCACGATTCGCCATCGCGGTCCGTGCGGATGAGATGGCCGAATGGCATCTTCGCGTCGGCGTTGAAGAGATGCTTGTCCCAATCGCACGGCAGCAATCGATCTTCGGCGTAGTGTCGCAGCGGGGAACTCGCCGAAACGCCATTAGTCGGCAGCCGCACGTCGTCGCCATGAATGCTGTAGATCATCCCATCGGGACCGAGCGCGAGTTGATTGCGCCCGTGCCCGACCCCGCCGGGCGTGTGCCGCAGCGATTTGATGTCATCGAACTGATCGTCGCCGTCTGTATCGCGCAACCGCACCAGCGCTTTCGAGTTGTTCGCGTTCGCGTAAAGCGCGCCGTGGGCGAAGAGCAATCCGCGGCACTCCAGCAGGTTCGTATTGATGGTCTCGACGCGCGTCACTGACGTGTGATTGCCGGCCAACGTCATGCGCAACAGCCCCCGATCCTCGCGCGCGATGACGACGCGGCCTTGCGGATCAAACGTCAGCGCGACCCAGGAGCCCTCGTCCCGTTGCGCGGAGCGGACAAGCTCCACTTTGAAGTCGCGCAAGTTGGTAACGTGTTCAGCCGCGGTGGCCGCATTCGTGCCCAGCGCCTGCTTCCACTGATTGTAATCGGCTTCGAGAATGGCCGTGGCTGCAAAGGCGGCATGTCCGAAAAGGATGCAGACAAACGATGCGTGCAACAGGCGCAAACTCCCAAAACATGAAACATCTCTGATCATCTTTGGCTGGCTCGCGTGAAGTTTTAGTGACTGCCGACTCGTAAAGCGAAGGAAAACAGAGCACGCTGCCCGTTTCCGTTCACTCTCCGGCGCTCAAGCGGTTTCAAAAATTCTGTGCCGAAAGAAAGGTTCGACGCCTTCAAACTGCGCGCCAGCGTCTTGGACTGCGCCAGTCCTCTGGCGCTTTGGCGGAGCGCGGGATCCGTCCGAAAGCAGCAGAGGACTGCCGCAGTCCAAAGCCTCGCGGAAATTTGCACCCGGAGCTTCAGAAATCGGCTGCCCCAAAACGCTCATGTGGCCGGCTGGCGCCATTGCAATCACTTGCCGCCGACTCGACCGGAAAGCCTCTCAAAAATGTTTGTTGGCGATTCGGCAGGAATGGCTTAGAAAGACCGCGGATATGTGGGAAAATCGGTTCGAGCGCCGCAGTGCTTTGCCTCATACAAAAGATGTTCAAAAAAACTTCAAAAAAAGTTTGACGCGCCGATAGCCCTTTGGAATATTCGCGACACACACAGAACAACAAACAACAAAATATGAGAACAAAAGCACTTCTATTGTCGGCTGCCCTTCTTGCGGCAGGTCTCACCGGTTCAACAGCGCAATCAGTTTACTCGGTCAACGCGGTCGGGTACGTGAATCTCAGCCTGCCGGCTGCGTATTCCATGATTGCCAATCCGTTGAACACGACCAATAACACCCTGAACGCCTTGCTGTCTGACGCTCCTAATTCAAGCCAAGTACTGAAATGGAATGGCACTGGTTTTGACGTTGCTACATTCTTTTTCGGCGCATGGGACAACAATTTCACCCTGAATCCTGGCGAAGGTGCATTCATCCTTCCTAATGGGCCTTACACGGTCACGTTTGTTGGTGAAGTGATGCAGGGATCGCTGACGAATCCCATTCCTGCCGGCTACTCGATTCGGGCCTCGCAAGTGCCTCAGTCTGGTGGACTCACGACAACGTTGGGCCTGACGCAGTTGGAAAACGGGTCTCAGGTTCTCGTCTGGAACGGCAGCGGCTACAACGTTCACACGCTGTTTTTCGGTAATTGGGATCCCACTGAGCCTTCTATCAATGTTGGTCAGTCCTTCTTTATCAATGCCGCCGGGGCTGGCGCATCTTGGACGCGTGCTTTCTCAGTTAACTAACACAACCAAACAACGCTATTAAAATGAAAAAACTACTTCTGCTCTCGGGATTAATGGTTGCAGCCCTTGGCACATATGCTCAAGGCTCGCTTGTGGCCGCAAATTTTGCGCCTGGTGTGGACGCGCCGGTGACCAACGCGATGGCAGCACCGGCGGTGCGTGCATCGGGTTCAGGATTCCAAGCGCAGGTCTACATTGGCCCGGCTGGAACTACGAGTGCGTCTGCACTTACAACCAACGGAGTGGGCGGAACGACGACACCGTTTCAATCAGGTGCAGGGGCCGGCTATTTCCTTGGCGGCGCTCGGACGATTGAGGGGTTTGCGGCAGCATCAGTTATCACTGTTCAGGTTCGTGCTTGGGCAACCTCTGCTGGAGCAAATTGGGAATCGGCAGTTCTTGGTCGCGGCGAGTCCAACTTGATTCAGGTCACTTTGGGCGGTGGGGCGCTCCCACCTGCGAACTTGGTTGGCCTCCAAGGATTCAACGTTATTGCCGTTCCTGAGCCTTCGAGCATCGCCCTTGGTTTGCTTGGGCTTGGTGCCATCGTTTTGTTCCGTCGCCGTAAGTAAGTGTTGTTATTGTGTTC
>JGI10216J12902_104108129_pt1 | contig 28156 bp, 12 predicted proteins | sample KanNatreferecore_FD_12902 | JGI IMG/M metagenome (IMG submission 12902)
ACCGACGCCGACGTGGACGGGTCGCACATCCGCACGCTGCTGCTGACGTTTTTTTACCGGCAGATGCCCCAACTCGTGAAGCAGGGATTCATGTATATCGCGCAGCCGCCGCTCTACAGCATCACGCGCAAGAAGCGCACCGAGTACGTCGATGACGACTTGCAGTTGAACAGGATTCTCATTCAGATCGGCGCGGAAGAAGTGCGATTGAAGAATCTCGCCGACGGCAAGGAGTTCACGCAGAAGCAGCTCGAGGAAATTCTTGAATTGCTCGAGTCCCTGGACAAACACGCCACTTACATCCGGCGGCAAGGGGGCGACTTTGCGGAATATGTCGAGAAACGGAATGGCGACCGGGATTTTCCCGAGCACATCGTCAAGGTCCGCGAAGGAAACAATGAAACGGTTCATTACTTCGCGACCAACGCTGAGTTGGAAGAATTCAAGGCGGCCAATGCGGATTTGTTCGGCACTGAGAACGACACGGAACGCCGCAAAGAAGGCCCGATCCGCCGCGCCACGAGCGCCGATCTGCACCACGAGAGCAAGGCGGTGGCTGAGTTGATTACGAAACTCGCCCGTAAGGGCTTGAGCGTCGAACATTACGCGGCGCAGGATCATCCGTTGTTTGAGTTGATCGAAGGAGAGTGCGAGAAGGCGGTGGTGACGCCGCTGTTCTCCATCGCCGATATTCTCAATGGGGTAAAGAACGTCGGCAAACGCGGCATCCAGGTCACTCGTTTCAAGGGACTCGGCGAAATGGATGCGAAGGAGCTTTTCGAGACAACGATGAATCCCGCCAAGCGCAAGCTGTTGCGCATTGACCTCACGGATGCGGTCGAAGCCGAGGAAATGTTCACCAGGCTCATGGGCGACGAGGTTGAGCCACGCAAGCGGTTCATCGAGGACAATGCGCTGAACGTCCGCAACCTCGACGTGTAACGCACACTTTCCAGTTTACTTTCTGTCATGCCCGACGAATCCAAGACACCGGACAATCCGCCACCCAATTCTGATGCCCTCGCCGGCACGCCGCTTTACGCGGCCAACGAAAAGATCACCAAGATCAACGTCGCCGACGAAATCAAGAACTCGTTCCTCGACTATTCGATGTCGGTGATCATTTCGCGTGCGCTGCCCGACGTGCGCGACGGACTCAAGCCCAGCCAGCGCCGCATCCTCTTCGCGATGGGCGAACTGAATCTCAATCCCGGGCGGAAGACGTTGAAGTGCGCCAAGATCGTTGGCGAAACGATGGGCAACTACCACCCGCACGGCGACCAGGCGATTTATCCCACGCTCGTCCACATGGCGCAGCCTTGGGCCATGCGGGAGCGGTTGGTGGAGGGCAAGGGGAACTTCGGTTCCGTCGAGGACGATCCGCCGGCATCCATGCGTTACACCGAGGCGCGGCTCACGCACCTCGGCTCGGCGCTGATGCAGGACATGGACAAGGAGACGGTGGATTTCGTTCCCAACTACGACGAGACCCGCACGGAGCCAACTGTCTTCCCCGCTGCCTTCCCGAACCTGCTCGTCAATGGCGGCACCGGCATTGCCGTTGGCATGGCCACGAACATGGCCCCGCACAATCTCGGCGAAGTCATTGACGGTGTTTGCGCGCAGATCGACAATCCAAACATCAGCATTCCCGAGCTGATGAAATTCATCAAAGGTCCGGACTTTCCCACCGGCGGCATCATCTGCGGCATCGATGGCATCAAGAAATATTTTCACGATGGCCGCGGCTCGGTGAAGCTCCGCGGCAAAGTCGGCGTCGAGCAGTTGAAAGGCGGGCGCGAGCAACTGGTCATAACGGAGATTCCGTTCAACGTCGCCCGCAACAATCTCGAAGAACAGATCGCCAACCTCGTCAACGAGAAGGTCATCACCGACATCAGCGCCATGCGCAACGAGTCGGATGAGAACTGCCGCCTCGTCATCGAACTCAAGCGCGACGCCATTGCGAAGGTCGTCATCAACAACCTTTATCAGCACACGCAGATGGAGGTGAGCTTCAGTGTCAACGCGCTCGCCATCGACCACGGCCGGCCCAAGACCCTGAACCTCAAGGAACTCATCTCGGCCTACATCGACCACCGGCGCGAAGTGATTTTGCGGCGCACGCGGTTCGAGCTGAAGAAAGCCGAAGACCGCGCGGAGTTGTTGGAGGGCTACATCGCGGCGCTGTCGAACCTTGATGAGTTCATCCGTATCATCCGTGGCTCGCGCAATCGTGATGAAGCGAAGATCAAATTGCTCGCTTTCGAGTGGACACGACCGCAGGTGGAGAAATGGGGCATTCTGGTCCGCAGCGAAGCACGTCTCACCGAAGGGCGCTGGGCACTGACCGAACGGCAGGTCGATGCGATCCTTGAATTACAGCTCTACCGCCTGACTGGTTTGGAAATCGACAAGGTGCGGCTGGAGTATCGTGAGTTGCTGGAGCGCATCAAAGACCTGCTGGACATTCTCGCCAAAGAGTCCCGCGTGATGACCATCATCAAGAGCGAGCTTCAAGAAATCCGGACGAAGTATGCGACGCCGCGCATGACGGACATTGTTCCGGATGAAGGGGAAATTGCCATCGAAGACCTGATTGCGAATGAAGGTGTCATCATCACCATCACGCACGGTGGACTGATCAAGCGTACAAACGTGAGTTCGTATCGCTCGCAACGCCGAGGTGGCAAAGGTGTCATCGGCATGGCTACCCGCGAAGGCGAGACCGAGGCCGACAGCGATTTCGTCGAGCACCTGTTCACCGCCAGCACGCACGACTACCTGATGTTTTTCACGAACACGGGGCGCGTTTACGTCGAGCGTGTGCACGAGATTCCCGATATGGGCCGCGCGGCCAAGGGACGCAGCATCGCCAATCTCCTCGAACTGAAGGCCCACGAGAAAATCGCCGCGCTCATACGCATCGAATCAAAGACCGGCCCGAACAAGGAAGACCAGACGTGGTCGCAGCCTGGCTTCGTCTTCTTCGCCACGCAACAGGGCATTGTGAAGAAAACGGCGTTGGAGGAATTCTCGAACGTCCTTCGCACCGGCATCATTGCGATCAAAATCGAAGACGGCGACGTGCTCATCGACGCCAAGCTCACGACGGGCGCCAACGAAGTCGTCCTCATCACGCGCGATGGCATGAGCATCCGTTTCAACGAGGAAGACGCGCGCCCGATGGGCCGGCCTGCGGTGGGCGTTTATGGAATTGACCTGGCCAAAGACGATCGCGTCATCGCGCTTGCCATCGTCGATCCGAAAGCCACGCTGCTCGTCGCTGGCGAACAGGCCATCGGCAAACGCACTGCTTTCGACGAATACCGCGTCCAGTCGCGCGGCGGCAAAGGCATCATCACGATGAAGACCACCGACAAGACCGGCGCGGTCATCGGCGCGCTGACGGTTCAGGAACGGGATGAAATCATGCTCATCACCGTTGGCGGCCAGATGGTGCGAACGGCTGTGGCGCCCATCCGCGAGGCGGGCCGTAACACGCAGGGCGTCAAGCTCGTGAATCTCGACGAGGGCGACAAACTTCAGGCGATAGCGCCGGTCATCAGCGAAGACAACGAAGGCGCTGCGGAGAACGAGCCGCCGGCCTCTTGATTCAGCCGTCTCCCGCAGCTCGTCTGAACGCAAAAGAGACGGCGGCCCTCATCGAGCCGCCGCTCCGTTTTCAGCCTTGGAACTACGGCAAGAGCACCAGCCGATAAAACCGCTGCGGCGCTCCACTGATGTCATCGTTGATCGAAAGTGCGTCGCTCGTGGCCGTGAGGTTCTGGCCAAGCTGCGTCCACACCGGCGCGTTGAGGTCGTCCTTGTATTCGACGCGATAAGTCCGGCCCACGCTCGCGCCCCACGACAGCGTCAGTTGGTTCCCGCTCAGCGACGGCACGGCGAAATTGGGCAGGTTCAGCACCCGCACCACCACGTTCTCGAAATCGTCCAGCGGCGGCGCGCCGTTGTCCGTGACGCGGAACGTAATGACGTTGGTCCCGATGACGCCCGGCGTCCACGAGAACAATCCCGTGTTCGGATCGATCGTGGCTCCCGGTGGCGCTCCATTGAGCGTGAAAGTGAGCGCCTGGCCAGGATCAGGATCGTTGGCTGTGGCCGTGAAGCTCAACGTCTGGCCCAGATACACGTTGCGCGCCCCGATGGGGTTCAGCACGGGCGGAGTGTTGCCCAGGCCCGGCACGAAGTTCGACGCGCGCGGCGTCTGGTTCGACGGCATCGAGTAAATGTTCGGCCCGCCATTCGGGAACCGGCCTTCGCTTACGTTGCCCACCTGGTTGGAGAAACTGATCGCATCGATCTGCGTGCCGTCCGCGGCGAACAGTCCGATGGACTCCGCCCCCGCCGCGAGCTGGAAGTTCACGTGCAAATCACTGCGCGGCACACCGCCCGACACGTTCTGGCCCGTCTCATTGTCCGCCCACACCAGCAGGAAACCGCCGGGGCCGATGGTGTGCGGGCCGTTCGTCGTGATGAGATACTTCGTCTTGTTCGTCAGCACATCCGTGAGGTAATAGCCCGCGAGGTTCACCGTGTTCGTGCCCGGATTATAGAGTTCGAACCAATCGTCGTAATCGAAGTCCGCCGGGTCCGCGATGTAATTGGTATTGCTCGCCATCCATTCGTTGATGAAGACCGTGAGCGGGGCGGACCGTCCGTCATTTGGCGCGCCGGGCGTCACGTAGAAAAATTCCTGGCGATAAAACGGCTGCCCGTCCGGGAACGACCCGTAAGAACGCTCGCTCAACACCCCGGCGTAATTCACGTAATCGACGATTTGCGGCTGAGTGTTGTAAATGCGCGACAACGCAATCGACCCCGAACCGCTCGCCAGCTCGAAACTCGTGTGCAACTCCGTGCCCGTCGTTTCACCCGGCTCGCCATCGCAGAAAATCACCATGAACTGCCCCGCGCCGATGGAACGCCCCGCCGGGAACGCCCACGCCGTCAGGTTCGTGTAACTCGTGGAAAGATACAGCCCATCCAGCGACACCGCGCTCGCGCCATTATTATAAATCTCAATCCACGGCTCCCGCTCCCCCGCATTATCGAGAATGCCGTTCACATTGTCCGCCTGCACCTCATTAATCCATAACGTCGGGAACGCGGGCAGGCTCGTCAGCATTTGGTTCGTCGTGGCCGGCGAAAGCGTGTTCGTGGCCGAACTCACCACCTGCGGCGGCACATAATTGGACGGGATAATCATGATGTTGATGTTCGTGGCCACATTCACCTGCGAACTGTTTTGCAGGCGCACGTTCAGGTTCGTGGATGAGTTCGTGGCCCAATACCAGAAGCTGAGCGTGTTCGTGGTGTTCACCGCCGGCGCGGGCGAAAGCATCTGCGCGATGATGCGCGGGAATGAATTGCCGAAACTGGACGCCACGATTTTGAGCGCCCCATTACCCCCGTGCACCAGGTCGCTGATGATGGCCGTGTTCGTATAATTCGTCCCCACCTGCCAACTGTTCGTCAGCGCCGGATTTTCCAGCAATGGCGTGGACTCGAAATCGCCGTTGCGAATGAAGTTCTGGCCCACGCCCGCGTTGGTGCCCGGCACCAGAGAAAGGTCATCAATGATGGCGCTGCCCAATTCCGTGCCGAGATAAATCATGAGGCGCATCTGGCCGCTGCCGATGCCGCTGGCCACGCTGCCGCTGGCGCTGACGAAACGCCAGCCCTCGTTCGTGCGCGTCGGTTCGGAGACACCGCAACAATAAACCGCCGGCGTGAAACTGCTGAACCAGTTCCCCACCCGGCTGTTGTCCTGGCTCGGGTCCAGCAACTGGAACGAAGAGCCAGTCCCGCTCGCCGCCGCCGGCCACGGCAACGTGCCATCATACCTCACCCGGTCCACCACCACGTCCTGCGCGGGAGTTGCGCCCGGCTTGATGAGCGACAGCGTTTCCCCATCCAACTGAAGCTCGCCCGGGAACTGGTCAAACACCGGCAGAGCGCCGCCGTAAGCATTGCCAAACGCCACGCGATCCTTCGCCAAAACGAGGAAACTGCGCGGGCCGATGGTGGCCCCTTCCGGGAACGTGTAATCCAGCCCGTTCACCTGCCAGCCACCGATGTCGAACGTGAAACTCGCCGAGCGATTGTAAAGCTCCACGAACTCCGCGCCCGGCACGAGCGCATTGAACATGATTTCATTGAACACGATGTTCGTCTGCGGCCCTTCGATGGTGCCCGTGAAATTCACATTGATGGTCCGTGCCGTATTGGGGACCTCCGCCCCCAGGCGGTTGAACGTGCGCAACGTAAACGAGTTCGCCCCCGCCACACTCATGGGCAGGCGCAAGCTCCAATTCGTCACCGTCGTCCAGGACACTGGATAATTCACGCCGTCGATTTCGATGAACTTCACGTCTAGCGGCGCGACGCCCGAAATCGTCACGATATTGCTGCTCGTGGTGAAATTGGTCACGGCCACGTTGAAGTTCGCCGCGAACGCCGCGACGCGGCCCGCGAGATAATTCTGCCGTGCGATGATGTAAGGCCGAATCTGCCCGGAAATGACGCCGGGATTGAAATTGACGTTATTGGCGCGGAAGGCGGCGGTGCGCGCGTCGATGAGCGGGTCCAGATACGCCACGCTGAGCGGGCCGGTGACGATGTCCTGAAAAGCACGCCAATAAGCGCGGACGATTTCCGGCGTGCTGTACATCGCGTTCACTCGCGAGTCGCTCGTTCCGGCGAACACGTCCGCTGTGCTCGCCCGGCCATCGACGCCCATGGTAAAGTCGATGTCCCACGTCATCATCGAGAACTTGCCGCGTTCGGGGCGGTAAGTGTAGCCGTTCTTGCCGCGTTCCCAGCCGTAAGCGTCCCAGTTCCCCACCGTTCGCTGCACGGCAAAGATGCGCATCCACTGCTCGAAATCCGCGATGGCGGCGAACTGCTTCACTTGCGCATCCGTGAGCGGGCTCACGTCCGGCGTGGTGGGCGGACTCACGATGTCGATGAGGGTAAAGAGATTACTGTAGTTGTTGGCGGAATCTCCGGCGCCGAGGGAGCGCTTGCGCCACATAAAACGATACGGCGCGATGTCCAGCGTCGGCACGCCATTGTAAGTGGTCATGCGGCGAGTCAGGTCCGCGTCGTTATTGGCGTGAGCGCCGGCGTCGTCCGACATTTCGAACCAGTCCTCGATCTTGTACAACTGGCCTTGAGTGTCGTCGGGATACCATTGCTCGACGACATCACCATTGGGCTGTTGCGAATCCTCCATGATGTAATTGCCGAGGAGGCTGCCGGTGATGCTGCGCTGGTTTCCGTTCACGAACATGTGGATGTAGCGGCGATAATTGTAGTGAACGTTGATGCCCTTGAAGATCTCGTAGCTGAGCTGCTCGATCATGCCGCTGTTGTCATTCACTGTGTTGCCGCCGCCGGGATTGCCGACGTTGTTGATGACGAAGTCCGTGGCGCCAAGGAAAATGTCGTCCTCCGGAAAATTCAGGACGTAATCGACGCGCACGCCTGGATTCACCGGGCCTTGCATCGCGCCACGGTGCCAGGGGCTGCCGCCGTACTGTGGCTTCGCGTTGTAGATCACCCGGTAGTTGTTGTACACGAACGTGCCGTCGAGCTGGGCATTGTTGAGCCGATCGCGGGTGCTCCAGCGTTGGTTGACTGCCTCCGTAATCCAGAGGTGATAGGTCGCGAAGCTCCCCGCCATCTGCGTCTCGCCCCAGCGAATGAGCGCCTCGTGGCCGGGCGCGTCATTGGGGAACGCGTAGTTGAGCGCATTCGCCGGAAAGAGATTGGTCCTGTTCAGGCCGTCCACAGCCTGCACGTGAAAGGCGACCATGACGTTTGCGTTTTGTCCCGGAAGGGTCGCGGTGAACAAACCATCGCCCGCCACGGCGTCGCCGCCGGCGCCGGTGTCCACCAGAGTCGCGGAATTGAACGTGTTGCCGGGGTCCACGCGGTAGCGCACGATGAACTGAGAGATGCCATCCGGGTCGTGGACGCGCGCGGTGACGCGGACCTGCTCGCCGGCTTGCGGCAAGATCGGGCTGTGCGTCACATCGTAAATGGCGGGGCCAGCATTCGCGATGGCGCGGCTGTTCACGGCGCCCGGACTGCCCAGGTTGGCCGGGACAGGCAAGCGGCCAAACGCTTCGATGCCGCCGCCATGAACGCGAATCAGCACTTCGGGAAATCCGCGGAGCCAGCGCGCCTTTCCGCGCAGCGTGCCGGTCGGCGTCGTGAGCTGAGGGTTTAGCGTAGCGCGAATGCGGTTGATGCCATTGTCGCCGCGTGATTCCGCCAGAATGCGCATGCCGCGGCCAATGAAGCCGTTGTTGTCGCTAACCGATTGATCGTGGGAACCGCGCGGGTTCCAGCCGGTCAACCCGCCCTCGAAGTTGCTGTTGGCCACGAGGTTCACGTTGGCGTCGTTGCGCACCTCCACGTCATCCACGATGCACTCGCCCACACCCAGCATGAAGATGTGCACTGTGTCGTTAACGCCTTGCCCGGAGAGCGTGTGATCGACCGGGCCGGTGTTTTGGAAACTGGTCCAGGTGCTCTTCGACGACTCATCGCTGTCGGCCCAGTTCGAGGGCAGGCTGTTGTCGGCGTCAGAGTCGATCAATTCGAGGCTGCTCCCGCCGCCGTCCGACCAATTGCCCCAGCGCCCGCCGTCGCCGTAGGTGACTTCATTGACGATGAACCGGAAGGGAATGTTGGTCACCACCTGCCCGCTGCCGTTCGTGGTGATGTCATAATCCGGTGCGCCCAACGCGAGACGTTCGCCGCCGTTATTGAGCGATCCATCGAAATTGCCCACGAGGTTCGTGGAGTTGAGATGCGGGTGAATGCCACGCAAATGGTTTTCGTTTTCCGCCACGACCAGATAAGCGCCGGGCTGCATTACCGTGCCGGGCGGGAACGTGAAGTCGATGCCGCTCACGAACCGCCAGTTGCTCAGGTCCACCGCCGTTGCGCCGCGATTGTAGAGTTCCACGAACTCGTCATTGCCATCGCCGGAAATCGGATTGTACATAATTTCGTTGATGACAATGGGACTCACCAAAGCCGGGGCATTGGCCGCGCCCGCAGTAATGGCTGAGAGCCGCCGCAACGCAGGTGAGCCGTCCGGGTAACGGCCCATCGACACGCCATTCTCCTGGCCTTCGTAGCCAATGGCATTGATGACGCGAGTCTGGTTGGAATTGACGAGGAAGATTTGTTCGCCCTCACCCGTCAGCGCGAAGCCGAGCGTGGTTTGGTTGAAGGAAACGAAACCGCGCGGGCCGAGCACGGTCCCGTTGGGTATGCGGAATTTGTTCGTGCCCGCATCATCGCTCAGCCAGAAACCGGAAAGGTCCACCGGGGTGTTGCCGTGGTTGTAGAGTTCTATCATGTCTTCGAGCGGCGGGTCCGTGTGGGCCAGAAATTCATTGATGAGGATGTCGCGCGCCGGTTCTGGTGTCACCACGTCATAGCCGCCGGGCGTCCCGCCAATCGAGTCGCTGGCGTCCCAGGCCGGGCGGTTCTGCTCGCCATAGGAGGGCCGGGCCAGTATCAGGGAATGGCCCGCGCCATCTGCCTCAATCGGCCACGGATACTGAGTCGAGAAGCGCGCATCCACCAGGATGGCCCCGGCGCGGTTGTGCAGGCGCACGTTCCCGCCGCCGTTGTCCAGCGAATTGATGATGTTGGTGGATACGACGTTGGTGCCGTTCACGACGTTGGTGACGAGGGTGGAGATACCGTATTGGAACACGCTGGGCAGGTTGTAAACGGACTGCACGTCTGCGGCGACTTTGGCCAGCACCACGAATTGCCCCGGTTGCATCACGGTGCCCGGCGGGAAGGTGAAATCCACGTCGCCCGAAAGGCGGTAGCCGCTGATGTCCTCAAAGATGGACATGGAGTTGTAAATCTCGATGAACTCGAGTTGCTTGCCGTCTGGCCGCGCCCTGGGGTGATACATGAGTTCGGAAATGACGAGGCCAGTGCGGCGGGTGGAGGCGCTGAGCGGTTCGCGCGTGGGTGTAAATGGAATGGTCGTGCCGCCTGTGGCGTCCGCAATGTCACGGAACTGCGCGGTGGCTGGCTGTCCTGCGTTGGCGCTGGAGACGGCGTAGCCCACGAAGAGGGTCGCGGGCATGGTGATGTTGGCCGTGCCGAGCAAGGTCCAGCTTTGTCCATCGAAGCCCGCGTAGCCGGTAAAGGTGTTGCCGTTGCGTTGGAGCCGCAGCCAGGTGTAGGGATAGTTAACGGGGAAAAAGCCGGAGAGGCCCGGGATGGTCGCCGTGTTCGTGCGCCTGACAAAGGAAACGCCGGCCACGTTTGGCCCGGCCAGAGTGGCGGCAAAGAGACTGGTGCTCTGCAACGTTTCGCGGGCCATCAGGCCGCCTTTGGCCCAGGCTTCAAAGGCGTTGAACGCTTCGATGCGGAGTTTGAGGTCGAAGTTGCCCGCGATTTGCTGGTAGCCAAAGGAGAATTGATCGCTCGTGCCGGAGAGGTTTGTGCCGGAGCTGGTGATGTTGAAGCCGTTGCCGCCGTTCACCACGGAACCGGGCACGACGGGACTCCCGATGTCCGCGAAGGCCACGACGGAAGCGGTGAAGGCAATCTGGCTGTTGTTCAGGACGGCGTTGGCCGCGGCGGATTGGTCGGTCACGTTGTTGATGGTGAAGGTGTAGTTGGAACCGGGTGTCATGGGACTGACGGTGATGAAGATGTTCGTCTGCGAGGCGTCGAGGACGGCGTTGGAAATGGTGAGTGGGCCGGAGGGTCCCACGATGGAATAGTTCGCCACGTTCGCCACGCTGCCGGGGGCGAGGCGTTCGGAGAAGGAGGCCACGATTTGGCCCAGGCCGGAGGCCACGGCGCCAATGAGCACGGGCCGGACGGTGTCCGCGTTGACGGTCAGAATGGCGACGGTGCTGGTGGCGGAATAGTTCACGTTGCTGATGGTGTTCTGGGCGATGGCTTTGAATTGAAGCCCGTGGTAGCTCAACGGCGTGGAGGGGATGGTGTAAGTGGCGTTGGTCGCGTTCGGGACGGCCACGTCATTGGTGAACCATTGGAACGTGGGCGCGGGAACTCCGTGTGCGCCCACGGCGAAGGTGGCGGGCTGCAGTTCGCCCACGATTTGGTTCTGGGGCTGGTTGGTAATGACGACGGGCACGAGAGTGGCGGGCGTGGCGGTGACGGCAAAATTATCCATCTGGCAGGCGGTATCGGGACTGGGGGAGTCGTTGTCATCGCACCAGAGAAGGTAAAGGGTGCCGCCGTTGGGCCAGGAGATGTTCAGGTTCGCGGTGAGCCGGCCGGGACTTGCGGAGGAGAATTCTGGAATGACGGTCCAGCTTCCCGCCGCGCCAGTGAGGCTGTAGTAAGCGCGCTGGCCGGGAATTTCTTCCACGGCCTGGTCCACTTTCGTGAAATCATAGCTGATGGTGAGACCGGAAGCGGCCACGCCGAGGTTGTTGACGAGGGTGCAAAGGAGGAGGGTGGCGTCGTTGCCGGTGGGGCGCGTCTGCAAGTAAAATCCGCTCGAACTCCACACGGCCGTGCCGAGGATGGCGGGCGGATTTCCGGGGTCGGCCGCCGTCTGCGTGGTGATGCTGCTGGCGGCGATGGCCTGCACGGCGGAATCCATGCCCGCCGCGGTGGTGATTGTGCCGGCTGAAGAACCCGTGGAGAGAGTGGCCCAATCGGCCGCGGGCGGCTGCGCGGGAAAGCTCGCGGAATAGCCGCTCCCGGTGACGGACGCGGCCTGGGCGGTGGCGAGAGGCGCGGCCATGAGGGCCAGGGCGAGCAGGGCGAATGACGAATGTCGAATGTCGAATGTCGAAACTCGAAATTTGAAATGAAGAGAGTTCAGGAATTTTCGCATAACGTTAGCAGGCCATGGAGTTGAGTTTTTCCATTTTGCGCGACTGAAGCTCCTCGGTGCTTTCGAACCGGAAAAGCATACGGCGCGGCAAAGCCGCCAGTCGGGCGCAGGTTGTGCATGGGTTGAAGAACTATACGAAGCGGCGATTCGATTGCAATCCCGATATGTCGAAAGTCGATGGCCGAAGGAGTTTCGGCTCTCGACCCTCGACTTTCGACCTTCGACGCTTCTTTAGCGTTTCAGCGTTTCAGCATTTCGGGATAGCATCGAGCGGTGTTGTTGCTGCTCGACATTGGAAACACTCATACGCACGGGGCGCTGGCCAGCAGCAGCCGCCTTCTTGGCGCGGCGAACTGGCCGACGACTGCGTGGCGCGACGGCCGAATGCCGGGTCTCATCGCGCGTCAATTCCCGGCCCGGAAAATCACCGGCGTCGCTCTGTGCAGCGTCGTTCCGTCGGCGACAGCCATCGCGATGCGTGAATCAAAACGGCTCTGGGGATTGAACGCCTTTCAACTGACGCACAAAACTGTCCGCGGAATCGGCGTCGATTATCCGTCGCCGCGAACCATTGGGCCCGACCGGCTGGCCAATGCCCTGGCGGTCCGCCACGAATTCGGCGCGCCGGCCGTGGTCGTCGATTTCGGCACGGCGGTCACGTTCGATGTTGTGAATCTCCGCGGGGATTACGCCGGGGGAATTATCGCGCCGGGCCTGGCCGTGATGACGAATTATCTGCACGAGAAAACCGCGTTGTTGCCGCAGATCGAAATCCGCGAAGTCGGGGCCGTCATCGGAAAGACGACCGAACAGGCCATGCTGATTGGCGCGGTGCACGGCTATCGCGGCTTGATTCGCGAACTGATTCAGAAGCTCAAACGCGAATTGAACTGCCGTCGTTTGCCCGTCGTGGCGACTGGCGGCTACGCGGCGTTGATGGCGAAGAAGCTGCCGGAAATCAGGAGCGTCGATCCGCTGCTCACGCTGAAAGGTTTGCGGCTGGCGTGGGAGATAAACTCAAACTCCAAACTCCGAATCCCAAATCCCAAATAAGCCCCAAATTCCAAGCTTCAATCAGGACGCCGTTGTCGTCGTGCCCCAGTTGAATTTTGAAGTTTGGAATTTGTTTGGATTTTGGGGTTTGGGATTTGGGATTTGTTTTGCCACTCTCCGCCGCCAATGAATCGGATCGACGCGCGGTTCGCGCAGTTGCTGGCCGCGAAACAAAAAGGTTTCATCGTCTATATCGGGGCCGGAGACCCGACGCTGGAAGCCACGCGACAACTTGCGCTCGCATTCGACAAAGCCGGCGTCGATGTGCTGGAACTCGGTGTGCCTTTCAGCGATCCGCTGGCGGATGGTTTGGTGAATCAACTTGCGGCCCAACGTGGCTTGGAATCCGGCACGACGCCGAAGAAAGTTTTGGAAACCGTCGCTGCCATCCGCCGTGATTCGCAGGTGCCCATTGTCCTTTACATCTACTTCAACTTGATGCACCGCGTGGGCGTGAAGCAGTTCATCGACGACGCGGCGCGCGCGGGAGTCGATGGCTTGCTCGTGCTCGATCTGCCGCCGGAAGAATCCGAGAACTACGAGCAACTCATGGCGAGCGCCGGTTTGTGCAACATCTATCTCGTCGCGCCAACGACACCGGAGGAACGCATCGAACTGATCGTGAAGCGCGGCAAAGGATTCATCTATTACGTCTCGCGCGAAGGCGTGACGGGAATGCAGGCGAAAGTCTCCGATACCATTGCCGCCATGACCGCGAGGATTCGTGCGCACACGAAGCTGCCCATCGCCATCGGCTTCGGCATTTCCAATCCGGAACAGGCGCGCTTTGTTTCGCAATTCGGCGAGGCAGTCGTGGTGGGCAGCGCGGTGGTGAATCAAATCGCCGAGCATGGACACAGTGCTGACCTCGTGCCATTGGTTTCGGACTTTGTTCGTTCGTTGGGGAAAGGAGTGAAGGCATGAAGAAGAAAGCTGACAACACGCAGGACCGCTACGTCATCATCATGGCCGGTGGCAAAGGCGAGCGCTTCTGGCCGGTGAGCCGGGAGAAAACGCCAAAGCAGTTGCTCGCGTTGCTCGACAGGAAATCTTTTCTCCAGCAGGCCGTGGAGCGCGTGCTGCCGCTGGTGCCGATCAAAAACATTTTCATCATCACGAATGAAGTGCAGGCGCCGGAAGTGCGGAAGCAGTTGCCGAAATTGCCGAAGGATAATGTCGTCGCCGAGCCGATAGGGCGCGACACGTGCGCGGCGGTGACGCTCGGTGCGGCGCTGGTCGGCGCGCGTTCGACAACTGGCGTCATGGCGGTGCTGCCCGCCGACCACGTGATTCCTGAGGAGAAGAAATTCCAGACGGTGCTCAACGATTGCTTCGATCTCGCGAGCCGCGGGCAGGCCATTGTCACCATTGGAATCAAGCCGACGGAGCCGGCGACAGGCTACGGCTACATTCACGTGGGCGAGCCGCTGCCGCCGCCGCAGGGCGTGAAGCCTTACAAGACCACGTTCTTTCGTGCGGAGCGTTTTGTGGAGAAGCCCAACTTCGACCGCGCGCTCGAATATTTGAACAGCGGCCAGTATCGCTGGAATGCCGGTATGTTCATCTGGTCGTTCGTCACCGTGACAGAAGGTTTGCAAAAGCATCAGCCCGAAATGTTCGCCGCCTGCCAGCGCTGGTTCAATGCCGCCAAAACTCCGGCGAAGCTCAACAAGGTGCTCGCGAAGGAATATCCCGACATCAAAAAGATCTCCATCGACTACGCGCTGATGGAACATGCGCAGAACGTCATTGTGGCCGACGGCGCGTTTGAGTGGGACGATCTCGGTTCCTGGAATGCGCTTTCCCGCCATCTCAAAGCCGACCCGGAAGGGAACTGCGCCGTGGCCGACTTCATTCACGTCGATGCTGCGCGCAACATCATTTACGACGCGCGCGGCAAAGACCGCCGCACGCCCATTGCGGTGGTGGGTTTGCGCGATTCCATTCTCGTCCAAACCGATGACGCCGTGCTGCTCGCGCACAAAAGCCAGTCGCAGAAAGTGAAGGAGTTGGTGAAAAAGCTCAGTGAACTGCCGCAATACAAAAAGCTCGTGTGACCCCGCACTTGCGAAATCCATCGGCCCACACCACGTTCAGGCGCATGAAGGCACAGCATAATGTCCATCAAAGGCTGGAGAAGATGCGGCATTGGTTGCGCCTCGACAAATTGCCGAAATTCGTCCGGCAGATTTTGGTCGGTGTCGTCGGCGGAGTGATTCTCATCGCTGGCGTTGTCATGATTGTCACGCCGGGCCCCGCTTTTATCCTGATACCACTTGGTTTGTTTCTGTTGGCGAGCGAATTCAAATGGGCTGAGTGCTGGGCGCAAAGGGTGATCGACGTGTTCGACAAGGTTCGTGTGAAATGGCGTGAGCGCAAACGTCGGCGTGCCGCGCAAGCCAAGTCCTGACCCCATCACCTGGTTTCTGGCCGGCCGTCACTCGCGTACCGTCGCCTGTAACGTACGTTTGAACTGCTCCACAATTTTTTCGTGAGCAGCGTTCACCTCAGCGTCGGTCAAAGTCTTCTCCGCACTGCGATACGTGAATGCGAAGGCCATGCTCTTTTGTCCGGCGGGAACGTTCGTTCCGCGAAACACGTCGAACAATTCCACACCTTCGAGGTTCTGCGCCTTCGCCTGCCTCACCGCGCCCAGCACCGCGTCGTGCGTCGTCGTCTCAGGCACGAGCATGGCGATGTCCCGGCGCACGCTTGGGAATTGCGGCAGTGGCTTGAATGATTTCGCGGGATTCCGTCGCGCGAGCAGTTGATCGAGATTCAATTCCGCCAGAAACACCGCATCGCGCAAGTCGTGGCGCTTCGCGAGCAACGGCGAAACCTGGCCCATTTCGCCGAGGAGCAACTTGCCGCCGAGCGCAATCGTTGCGGACTCGATAAATAGTTCCGTCGGTTCGCCGCGCCGCGCGTAAGTTACTCCGCGCACACCGAACTGTTCGAGGAATTCTTCGAGCAGCCCCTTCAAATCCGAAATATCAAATTTGGAATCCCGTCCCTCTCCGCTCCAAAATAAGGGATGACGCTGGCCCGTAAGTGCAATCGCAACGCGCCGTTCCTCCAACGTGCCCCCGCCATCCTGCTGGGTGGAACCGTGTTGTGGACGAGCCGCGTTCTTTTGTTCGCCCGCGCTGCCCGGCGGGACGCCCGGGGCACGTTGTTGGAACACGCGCCCAATCTCAAACAACGCCACATCGTAATTCTTCCGCGTGATGTTGTGCCGTAACGAGTGAATCAGTCCCGGCAACACCGAATGTCGGAGCGCATTCATGTCGCTGCTCAACGGATTCGCCAGCGCCACGGCATTTGAAATCTGAAATTCCGAGTTTGAAATCAGCGTTTGCCCTTGCGCCTCATTCAGTCCCAGCCCAGTCAGCAACCGCCGTGCTTCCGCTATCTCATCGTAAACCGAGTCGAACTCGTTCGAACCAATCGCGCCGCGTGGCGGTGTGGCAGGGATTTTATCCACGCCGTGAAGTCGCGCGACCTCCTCGATGAGATCGACCTCCTGTTTCAAATCCACGCGAAAGCTCGGAATGCTGAATGTGGCCGGCTCCAGCGCAGGTTCCGCATCGATGGGCCGCGCCTTTCGGTTCGTCGCCTTTAGTCCAAGCTGCGCGAGATAATATTCAATCTCCTCTGGCCGAAGTTGAACGCCGAGCAACTGCGCGACCCTTTCGTTCCGCAGCGAAATCGTCTTCGTGGCAACTGGCGCCGGGTAAGCATCAATCGCCTGACCGAGCACTTCGCCGCCCGCCAAATCGCAAATCAATTGCGCGGCCCGGCGGCTGGCCCAATCACAAATCTCCACGTCCGCGCCCCGTTCGAACCGATACGAAGACTCGCTGCGCAATCCGAGTTGCTTCGACGTGCGGCGAACGTTCGTGGGATTGAAATAAGCGCTCTCGATCAGCACGTCCTTCGTGTCTTTGTTAATCTCGCTGTTCTGCCCGCCCATGATTCCGGCGAGCGCGATTCCTTTTAATTCGTCAGCGATGAGCAGCATTTCGCGCGTGAGTTGACGCTCCTGTCCGTCGAGTGTGATGAATTTCTCTGCTTCGCTCGCGCGGCGCACGACGATGGCCGGCGCAGTCGTGTCGCTGGCGCGCATGAGCAAGTGGTAATCAAACGCGTGTAACGGCTGCCCGACTTCCAGCATGACGAAGTTCGTCACGTCCACCACATTGTTGATGCTGCGGATGCCGACTTTCTCCAAAGTGCTGCGCAGCCAATCGGGACTCGGCCCCACCTTCACTTTGCGCACGATGCGCGCGGTGTAACGCGGACAAAACTCCGCGTCTTCAATGCGCACGCTGACCAATCCAGAAATCGGCTCCGACGACGTGCTGAGAAATTGAATCGCCGGGAGCTTCAGCGGATTGCCCGTCACTGCCGCAATCTCACGCGCGATGCCGATGACGCTATTCCAGTCCGGGCGGTTCGGCGTAATTTCCAAATCGTAAACCACGTCGCTGCCGCTGCGGCCGAGATACTCTGCGAACGGCTGGCCAACTTTTGCGTCGGGCGGCAAGATAATGATGCCGTCACTCTCCTCGCCCAAGCCGAGTTCCTTGTTCGAGCACATCATGCCCTGGCTCACAACGCCAAAGACCTTGCGTTCCTTGATGACGAACGGCTCCTTCTCGCCGGGCTTCAGAGGCAACGCGAAGTTCGGCAGAATGAGCGCGACCTTGTCACCCGGTTGATGGTTTTGCGCACCGCAAATGATCGTGCGCTCACCACGGCCATCGGCGACGCGATTGACCGACAGCTTATCCGAGCCGGCGACTTGCTCGCGCGTGAGCACCTGCCCGACCACGATGCCTTCTAACTCGCCGCCGACTTTATGAACGCCTTCGACTTCAAGTCCCAGCATCGTCAGTCGCTCGGCCAATTGCTCGGGTGACCAATCGAAATCAACGTATTGTTTGAGCCAGTTGAGTGTGACTTTCATTCCGTTCGCGGGTGCAGACTTAATCACGAAACGCATCGCGTCCAAAGGAATTGTTTGGAGCGCCAACGCCACCAAGAGCACTGGCTATTCGCGGCGTGAAGCTCAGAATTATTACGACCGAACCAGTTTTGGCGTGGTTTGAGGCTGAACTTGGCCAGGCATGGTCGTTCGCGGCTTGAGAGCGGACGCGGCCATTTTCGCCACGCGATGTGACGGGTACTCGAACAGCCGGTAAAAAGCGTAGCAAACCACGAGCACCGCTGTGAGCAACGGCAGCCATTCAAAGCGTGGGCCTATGAGATTGCCCGCTGGCGAATGCGTCGCCAGTTCCCACAGTTGAATCCCAATCGGGTGCGCGAGGTAAATCGCATAGGACCAGGCACCACCGGCTTCGAGCCAACGAAGCGGTGGGTGTTGGCGAAACCACGCGACTTCGTTGCGCAGCCAGGGTAGGCAGAGCAATCCGAAGAGCGGCAACGTCCACGGATAGCCGAAGAACATTGAACCGAAGGGCGGATGAAATCGGAACACCGAGAGCGCAACACTCGCGCCGTAAATACCGAACCGTTGCGCCCAAAGCGTTCTCGGCGACACGGTACGCGCGGCATCGCCATCAGCCCATTCAGCCAATTGACAACCCATGAGCCAGCAGGGCAGGCCGACGATCCAGTTCAACGTGTGGCCGAATGAATGAAAATTCCCGCCGTCCGGGCGCAAAGCCACGATGCAGTAAGCCGGCACGAACGCGAGTGCGATCATCCACGACCAGCGCAGGCGCCGTCTCAAAGCGAAAAGCAAAGGATAAAGCGTGTAATAAGTCAGTTCGCAGAAAAGGCTCCACAAGATGGTCTGGTCTTCAGCGCGGACAGAACGCATTTCCGACAACGACAGCGGAAAGCCTTCGGGATGGACGGCGACCTGATTCGTAGCGCCGGCCCAAGCCGCGATGACGACCGCCGCGAGCATGGGCAGAGTGATCCGCACGTAGCGTTGCGCGAAGTAAGCGGCGAGAGGAATCTGCGTGGCATTGCGGAAAGGGTAATGAATGCAGAATCCCGAAACCAAAAAGAAGACGATGACTGCCGCCTGCCCCGCAAAGAGATTGTTATAGACGCCAACGAGAAGCCGCCCCGGCATGTGGTCGCTTGCGATCCAGGCTGAAAGATCCAGGAACGCACCGTGACCGAAGACCACGATCATCGCGGCGATGAAACGGATGGAATCCAGTCCGCGGATGCGGCTTTGCGCCCCTTGTTCGTTCATCTGAGCTGCCTCCTTGATTGACACCGCTGGATACAATCCATGGCGGTAAGAAATAGGTCGCTCGGGATATTTGCACTGTCAAGCGGCGCACTGAAACGTGCGCCCGCGTGCGCTCAGAACTGTTTCAAGAACCGCACGTCGTTCTCGTAGAAAAGGCGGATGTCGTTAATGCCGTAGCGCAGCATGGCGATGCGTTCGATGCCGAAGCCGAAGGCCCAGCCGGTCCAGACTTCAGGATCGTAGCCGACGTTCTCGAAAACCTTTGGATGCACCATGCCGCAGCCGGCGATCTCGAGCCAATCCTTGCCGAGCTTCTTTACGAGCGAGTTGGTGAAGTCGATTTCGAGGCTTGGTTCGGTGTAGCTGAAGTAGTGCGGACGGAAACGCAACTTCACGTCATCGCCGAGCACTTGCTTGAAGACGAATTCGACCGTGCCCTTGAGGTCGCCAACCGTCACGTTTTTGTCCACGTAAAGTCCTTCGATCTGCTGGAACGTCGGGTTGTGCGTCGCATCTGCATTGTCGCGGCGATACACACGGCCCGGCGCGATGATGCGAATGGGCGGCGGCTGCTTTTGCATCACGCGAATTTGCACGCTCGAAGTGTGCGTGCGGAGAAGTGAACGTGCCGCCGGCATCTTGCCGACATCTGGTTCGGAGTCGGACGCTCCGGACACGTTCTCCACATAGAACGTGTCCTGCGTGTCACGCGCTGGATGATCTGCTGGCGTGTTCAACGCATCGAAGCAATGCCACTCGTCTTCAATCTCAGGTCCATCGGCCACCACGAAACCAATCTTCCGGAACGCGCGCACGATGTCGTCCGTGACTTGCGTGAGCGGATGCAATTTGCCGAGCGGACGGCGGCGTCCGGGCAACGTGAAGTCGGTAGGCTCCCTCGGCAGCGCGGCTTTGAGTTCAAGTTCCTCGCGGCGTGCAGTGAGCGCTGATTCCAGTTCTACCTTCGCCACATTGATTGCTTTTCCGGCAGCGGGCTTTTCCTCTTTCGGCAAGGTGCCTAGCTGTTTCATCAGCGCGGTGAACTTTCCGTGCGGCCCGATCCAGGCTCCTTTCGCGTGTTCCAGCGCAGGAACGTCAGCAGCGGCCTTCAGTTCCGCGAGCGCGGCTTGTTTCAGCGGTTCGATTTCGTCGAGCAGGTTCGACATGCGGCCATTAGCCGCGAAACTGCGCCGGGAAGGCAAAGAAAAAGTTCGCTCCGGCGCGTAACAACTCGCCCTGGATGGCGTCATCGGCTATGGACTGGGCCGGTTTCCGGCTCAGAACATGTCAACAGATGGCTTCGATGTGGCAGCCTGTCTGGAACGGGTGCGGCAGCGGGATGAGTCCGCTGCCCGCGACCTTGTCAGCGCGCTTTATCCTCTCGTGGCCAAGCTCGTCCACGCGCACTTGCCGCAAAGGGACGACCCGGAAGACCTCGTTCAGGAGGTCTTTATGAAGATGTTCGCGCGTCTGGAACAGTTCCGCGGCCAGGTGCCCTTCGAGCATTGGGTGTCGCGCGTGGCGGTTTCAACGTGCATCGACAGACTGCGGGCGCAGAAACGGCGGCCTGCGGTGCGCTGGTCGGATTTGAGCGAAGAAGAGCAAGTGGTCATCGAAAAACTGGCGTCCGAAGAAGTGCCCGAGCGCGGCGAGGCGCTCGCGTCGGACATCCTGCAAAAACTTCTCGCCGCGCTCGCGCCGGCGGAGCGGATGCTGATTGATTTGCTGGAGCTTGAACAAAAGTCCATTGCGGAAGTGTGCGCATTGACGGGCTGGAACTCCGGCGTGGTGCGCATCCGGGCGTTTCGCGCCCGGCGGAAATTGAAAATGCTGTATCAGCAACTTGAACGAGGTGAGATGTGAAAGATGAAAAGGGATTGGAGCGATTGATTGAACTCGCTCGCCGGGGACGAGCAGCGCAGCAGCAGGATGCGCCCTTTGGATTTGCCACGCGCGTCGCGTCGCACGCCCTTTCTATTCCTCGCGAGGATGGCCTGTTCGTGTGGGAACGGTTGGCCACCTGGGGTGTGGCCGTGGCCGTTGCCCTTTGCGTTCTCACGACGGCGTTGCATCAACGTTCACCAAAATATTCTGCGCTGGCTGAATTCGCCGGCTTGAACGAGACCTCGGAAAGTTCCTGGTAATGATCGACAAACGCACAGTCAAAGTGGCGGTGATGTTGTTGGCGATTTTTGTCGCCGGCGGTTTCTGCGGATGGTGGATCGGCAGCAGCGGCGCGCCTGAGCAAGTCACGCTCTCAGCGCCGCCGGGACGCCGTCCGGCGATGGCACAAAAGGACTGGCTGGTCAATGAAATCGCCGGGGAGCTGAAGCTCACGCCGGAGCAGCGCGCCGGTGTGGACGATGTGATGACTGAATGGGCCAGGGAAATTCAACGAACCCACGTGGAAGAATTGCGCAGCAAACAGATGCTGTTTGAAAAGTTTTCGCCGCTTCTGCGCACCAATCTCAATTCCCGCCAGCAAAAAATCTACGACAACATGGCCGAGCAATTAGAACGGCGCCGGCGGCGCGCGATGCAGAATCCGTGACGCGCGTAACGCGGAGCGGTTCGTGGCGTCATCGACTCCGAGAACACAGGAGTGCCATGAAAAGAATCCTTTGCGCGATCGCGATGTTGGTATGCGGATCTTTGTGGCTGATGTCGCCGCGAATGCATGCCGCACCTCCCACCATTCACTGGCTTCAATGGTACGGGTTGCAAAACTGGCAGATCGTCTTCGATCAGGATGGCGATGGTTTCACGGCGGAAGAGGAGTTCAATTGGGGAACGGACCCGCTCGATCGAGCGTCGCTGCCTTACGAGTTTACTCGCACCACGAACCGTTATTCCCTGCGGATCGCTGCCACGCCGGAAGTCCTTTCGTACCTCCAGTCGAGCACTGACTTCGTTTCATGGCAACCGGTCACGAACTTGCCACCGGCGACGAACTGGATGGTCACTTTCGAAATTCCAAAGAGCGACCCGCACCGATTCTTCCGCATCGGCGTGTTGGTTCACACGAACAGCGACAACGATTGCCTGCTCGACTTCGAGGAACTGACTCTCTTCGGCACGAACCCCTCGCTTACGGACACGGATGGCGACGGGATCAACGATTGCGATGAAGCGCTCTCCGGCACCGATCCCAACTACAACTCGCCGACCGGCCGCGGCGCGATTAGTGGAACGGTGGTTCTCGACGAAGATAGCGACCCCGCGACGCAAAATCATCCAGGCCTCGCCGGCTGGAAAGTATTTCTGGATTTAGACTACGACGGCCAACTGGGACTTTTCGAATCTAGTGCCGTCAGTCAAGCCGATGGCAGTTATCTTATCTCGCACCTTGATCCGGGAATTTATCGCGTGCGCGTGGAAACGCGGCCCGGTTGGGCGCAGGTCTTTCCTTCATCCAGCCCACCGGTCGCTTCTGATGGTTATCCGGATCGTGTCGTCGAGGTTTTCGATTCGGGCGCCGGACCGATTCCGTTTCCGTACGGCAGGCACGCGGATCCTTTGCCCGGCGACCGCATTATTTTGGGTGGAGAGGAAGAGCCGGTCCCGGCGGAAATCGTAACCGGTCCACTGCCACCGCCGCCCCTCGTCGCGCCTGTTGGCACCTGGGCACACCTGGACTGGTTGAACGTGCCTTCGAACTGCTTTGTGACCGTGGCATTTGATGGCGAAGAAATCATTGATGGACCCGGCGACGATCTCTGGCTCTTCACGTCCGTGCAACAAGGCTCGAGCGAACGAGCGGAGATTTTTCTCGGCTCGACTGAATCGAACTTGACCTACGCGGCGACCATCACGCAAGCGTCTCCCGCGACGTTAGACCTCGCCACGCTCGCCGTTCCCCAACCGGTGCGCTTCCTCAAACTCCGCGGGCTTACAACGGAGGGATATTTTCAAGGCATGGAGGTTGTCGGCTTTCAGGCCGTGAATTACCGCCCGGCACCGCGCGGCCATTATGATGTGAGTGTCGCCGGCGGCCAGACTGTATCGAACATCAACTTTGGCGTCATCGGTGATGACCGGCCGCCGCACGTTTTTGTCAGCCTGGCGGACGACGATCTTCGCGCGGGCGTGTCGGCCCAAATCACCGTCACAGCTTCGGATGATGTCGGCCTGAGCAATGTGACGCTGCGTGCCAACGGTGTCGTCGTGCCGCTCGATTCCAATCGACAAGGATTGTTTACACCGTCATCAGGCGGTCTCCTCGAATTATTCGCGGTTGCCACTGACTCTGCCGGGCAAACCGCTGACACGTTACTTTCAGCAGTAGTGCGTAATGCCGACGGCACACTGCCCGATCTTTCCGGATTGCCAACCACGGGCAGCTCACCCGGCGGGCCGAGCATTCGCGTCATTTCGCCGGTCGCGGGAGAAATCCTTGATGCTCCGCGCAACATCGTGGGAACCATCAGTGGGACTATCAGCCCGGTGACAAGCTGGCAGGTGCATTACGCGCTCGCCGACCTCGTGAATCCCGAATCGCTGGCGGACAACGACCCGGATTACGTGTTGCTCAATCAAGGCGCCGGGCCAGTGACGAGCGCTGTACTCGGCACGCTGGCGGGCGACACGCTGTCGCCGGGGGCGTATCTCGTCCGCGTGACAGCCACCGATCAGAACAGCACGACGGCGTATTTCGGATTCGTCATCGGCGTGCGCATTGACCCGCTCGACATCCGCCCCGAGATCGTCATCACGAAGCCCACTAACGAAACCACGATTATGTTCGTCACGAACATCGTTGGCAGTGTCACGACGCGGCAACAGTTGCGCGAGTGGTATGTCGAATACGCGCCGTTGAGCCAGGTCAACTTGCAAAACCTCTCCGATAACACGCCGGCGTGGATGCGCATTGGCCAGGGCACCAACTCGATCACCAACGGCGTGTTGGCGAAGTTCGATGCGACGCTCGTTCCGAATGACTCGTATGTCATCCGTGTCAGCGCATGGAACAGGAACGGTCTCGGCTGGGCCGAACCTGTGGTGGTACACGTCACCGGAAACGCCAAGCTCGGAAATTTCGCGGTCGAATTTACCGATGTTGAACTTCCGCTTGCTGGAATTCCCATCACGGTGAAACGAAAGTACGAATCGCTCAACGCCACGCGCTCTGGCGATTTCGGCTACGGCTGGTCGCTCGCGGTGCAGGACGCAGACATCGCCGAAACAGTTCCGCAAACCGGTTCCGGCCTGGTCTCCACTCCGTTTCGCGTCGGGACGCGAGTGTATCTGACGGCGCCAGACGGGAAGCGCATCGGATTCACATTTGAGGCGGAGGTCGGCGCGGTTTCATTTCTCGGTGCAGCCTACTCGGCAGTTTTCAAACCCGATCCCGGCGTCCCTTACACTCTTTCAGTGCCCGAAGGCGACGCAGCGTTCCTGACGATCGGCACGTCTGGAGAGGCCGCGCTATTCTTCATTCCACTGCCGTGGAACCCGGACACTTACATCCTCACAGATAAACAAGGCACCAGCTACACCTACGACCAGGACGATGGTTTGATTGAAATCAAGGACGCGAACGGCAATCGCGTTACGTTCACGGACACTGCCATCGAACACAGTGCCGGATCGCGCGTGCAACTCGCGCGCGATACTGCCGGGAGAATCACGCAGATTGTTGCGCCCGACGGCAAGACGTGGAGTTATCAGTACAATCCCGCGGGCGACCTGGTTCAAATGACGTATCCCGGCAACGTCATTGGAACGTTTGGCTATGCGACGAACCGCGCGCATTTTCTCGAAACGATCGATGATCCGATGCACGGCCCTTCGCAGCGCACCGAATACGACGCGAATGGCCGCGTGATCGCCATCATTGACGCGGCCGGCAATCGCCGCGAACAGACATGGGATACCGGCAGCTTCACCGGCACTTACACCGACGGGCGGGGCAACGTCACCCTGTTGACTTACGACGCTCGCGGCAATCTCACTCGCCAGCAGGATCCCCTCGGCGGCGTCACCACGTGGGAATACAAGAACACGAATTATCCCGATTTCGAGACAGCCATCGTTGACCCGCGCGGCAATCGTACGACTTACACTTACGATGCGCGCGGCAATCTGCTTCAAGCCATCTATCCGCTGGGCAAGCGCACCACGTACACATACGACGAGCACGATCGGATCACTTCGAAGTATTACAATCTCGGTGGAACAGAGACGTTCGAATACGACGCGCGGGGCAATCTCGTCCACTTTGAATCGCCGCTGGGCCGATGGGACATCACTTACACTTCCAGCGGGCTGCGCGCTTCGGTGCTGGACGGCGAGGGTGGACTGACGCGATTTGAATACGATACTGCTCTGGGCCTCCCGAATCGGATCATCGCGCCCGACGGCAGCACGCGGCAATTTCTCCTGGATACCGCAGGACGTGTCACGCAATACATCGATCAACTTGGGAACATCACACGTTTCGAGTACGACTCGTCCGGGCGGCTGGTGCGGCAGATCGATCCGCGTGGCGGAGAAGTGCGCACGGCCTACGACGCTGTGTTTCCTGAAAAGCCGAGCGCGGTCACGAACCGCACGGGCCGCGTCACGCGCTACACCTACGATTCACTCGGTCGCGTGCAGGAAATCAATGCGCCGGGCGGTTCCATCAGTCGCTACGAATACGACGCGGACGGCAACATCACAGCAGTGGTCGATCCGCTCACCAATCGCACTGAGTTCGTTTATGACAAGATGAGCCGGCTTATCGAAGAAACGGATCCCCTGGGTGAGAAACGAATGCACATTTACGATTTGGCCGGCAATCGGACCAACAGCGTGGATCGCAACGAGCGCAAGCGTTCCTTCTCTTACGACGCGTTGAACCGCGTGACCCAGGAACGGTGGCACAATCCGGACGACAGCGTTCTTCGCACGATCACATTCGGTTACGATTTTCTCGACCGCGTAACTTCGGCCAGCGATCCCGATGCCACGCTCCGGCCGTTCTGGGCCCGGGTCCCAGGCGCGCGGCCGGAGGCCGAATGGGTGACATACCCGGGCCGCGGTGAGTTCAGGGTAGCTTACACTTATGACGGCGCAGGGCGGCGCATTCAGATGAATTCCAGCATCGGGACTCTCGGGGCGCTGGTTCTTCGTTACACGCGCGATGTGGCTGGCCATCTCCGCATCGTCACAAGCAGTCAGCCGCTGCCGCCATCCACGCTTGCTGGCAACGCGTGGCAACTTCAATTGTGGCGCAACGCACGCGGCGATGTGACGGAATTGCGCCGGTTTGCCGACTCGACCGGGAATGCCCAGGTGAGTCAAACGTTCGTCACGAACAGTGCGGCCTGCGATTGCATTGTTGATTCGATCACTCACGTGATTCATACGAACCAACCGCTGCCGGACGCTTCCATGACGTTCACGCGAGATTTGGAAGGCATCATCACCGGCGTGCTGGAGGGCACCAACAGTTTTTCCTACGGCTATAATGCTGCCGCGCAATTGACCAGCGCCACTCTCAACGGCGCCGCAGTAGAAAATTATTCCTACGACGCGAATGGCAACCGCATCGCCAGCCATCTGCACGGGGGCTATGTAACTGGACCGGCCAATCGGCTGAGCCAGGCCGGCGTGTGGGCGCTGTCGTATGACAAAGAAGGCAATCTCGTGACCAAGTCGAACATGTCGAGTGGAGACGTGTTCGCGTTCACCTGGGACCATCGCAACCGGCTGACGCAGGTGATGAAGACAAATTCCGCACTGCCGGCAGGCAGCTTTGTGACCGAATACCGCTACGATCCTTTCAATCGCCGCGCTGCTGTCCTCCACAACAGCGTAACGAACTGGACTTATTACGACGGCAATCAGCCGATTGCCGATTACGTGGCGAATGAAACAAACCCGATCCGCCTGTTCGCGGCTGGGGAGAAACTTGACGAACTTTACGCCGTTTGGACACGCGGCCAGAGCAACTTCTGGACGCTGACCGATCACATTGGATCAGTGCGCCGGGTGTTGGCTCAAAACGGGACCGAGATCGCGGCATTGTCATACGACAGTTATGGGAATCCGCTTTCGGCAACGGGCACGCAGCCCAACGCCGCGGACCGTTTTGCCTTCGCAGGCCGCGAGTGGGACAGCGATACCCGTCTTTACTACAACCGCGCGCGCTATTACGACTCTGAGTTGGGACGCTTCATCAGCGCAGATCCGATTGGCTTCGAGGGCGGCGACTTCAATCTCTACCGCTACACCGCGAATCGTCCCGTTTCAGCGACTGACCCATTGGGCACTGTGACGGCGGTTGAATACGCTGTTCTCAGTGCCGCTGCAGACTTGGGCGATATCACAGCTTACTGCGCGCTGGCGTTCGGTGTGTCCGATCTCTACCACTACATCGTCTCGAATGTCGTGCCCGCGTTGCAAGGCCGTCCGCAACCCTACAACCCGACAGACACGAATAATAATGGTGTGCCGGACGCCGTCGAAGGGGTCGCGCCCGGTCCGGGAGATATTATTCCATTCCTTGACATCCCGCAGTGCGCCAAGTCCGTGAGCGGGGGGCTTCCGTGAGCCGGGGGGTTGAGAGTGCACGCCAAAGAGTGTGCGCGCGGATGAAAAAAGGCGTCGTGTAGAGTGACGCCCATTTCGGAGAGATTGAACTGAAGTCCAGCCGACTAAGCCTTGGCCAGCGTGGCTGCTGGTTTGCTCTTCAGTGCGTTCTTCGCCACGTTGACGATCTCTGCAAAGCCCGCGGCGTCCTGGGCCGCGATGTCCGCGAGGATTTTGCGATCGAGTCCGCACTTCGCCGCTTTCAAGCCTTCCATGAAACGGCTGTAGGTGAGACCCGCTTCGCGCACGGCGGCGTTGATGCGCGCCTGCCAAAGGTAGCGGAACGTGCGCTTGCGCGTCTTGCGGTCGCGATAGGCGTAATAGCGCCCGTGATCGAGCGCGTCGGAAGCGTAGCGGTAAAGTTTCGAGCGGCGCATCCGGAAGCCTTTGGCGGCCCGGATCATTCTGGT
>JGI10216J12902_101774354_pt1 | contig 28148 bp, 39 predicted proteins | sample KanNatreferecore_FD_12902 | JGI IMG/M metagenome (IMG submission 12902)
CATGGCATGGAAGAGGTCAGGGGTTCGAATCCCCTAAGCTCCACCGCAGGATTCACGCTCAGAAGGCCCCCTCCAGACTGGTTCCGGAGGGGGCCTTCGTAATTCGGAGCGGCAGGGGAGCGGCGGAACTTTCAGGAGTCCTTCAGAGCGAGCGCATCGCCGCGCCTGAAGAGATAGGCCCCGGTCGCCCCCGGCAGCTTGCCGGCTGGCTTCAGCCGCCCCCGATCCACCCACCGCTTCACAGTCGATCGGTCGACCCCGAGCAGAGCGCACACCTCTGCTGTCCCGATGAGATCCTCCGGCTTGCCCATGGCTCAGAGGATACCGCAAGTTGTTGCGCAACAACTGTTGCCTCACGTGTCAGGTAGTGCAACAATTGATGCATGGCAACCACGCCAGCATGAGCAAGGGGGAACCCCACCATGACGCAGTACCCGCAAGACCCGAATCGCCCATCCGTCCCGGAGTACGGGGTCGTGACCAACCAGCCGCAGCACCAGGCGCCGAAGAAGACTCGCCGCTGGCTGCCGTGGATGATCGGCGCCGGCCTGTTCGTCTTCGGTGTCGCCATCGGCACCAGCGGCAGCGGCGACACCACGACAGCACCTTCTCCTCAGCCGACCGTGACCAAGACTGTTCCCGGCCCCACGGTCGTCAAGACGGTGCCCACCGTTCCGGCCATCTGCAAGACGGCGCTTGCCGACGCTGACAAGGTCATCTCCATCGCGGGCGAAGGCTTCGGCCTCGTGTCCGAGGCGATGGGTGCTGCCTCGGAGTTCGACGCGAGCGGGATCGAGGCGGCAACCAGGAAGCTCAACACGTTGAGCGAGGAGAAGCTGACTCCGCAGCTGGCCGCCTACAAGGCCGCGCGGGATGCATGTAACTCGTGATTGTTTCCTCAGGGGATGCTCGCACGCCTGCTAAGCGTTACCCTCAGAACACAGAAAAGCGGCCCCACCCGACGAGGGGTGAGGCCGCAACAGTCGAACTGGATGAGGAGCTCGACCAGAATGAACGATAGCAAGCGTGGCAGCGAGTGGGTCGGCGGCAAGGATGAGTGAGACCGCGACCATGACGATCGTGGAGTTCCTGACCGCGCGCTTGGACGAGCAGGGGCAGGCCGTGCTTGGGCTGGAGAACGACCTCGCCCTAGCCATCAACGGTAGCTACGGCAGTGGGGCAAAGAGCGACTACCGCTGGGCTTGGTACGGGCTCGGACTGGTCTTCGGACCCATCCACGATGGGTGGCGAACGGAGATGCCAGAGGTTAAGGCCCGCGTGCTCGCTGACATCGCAGCCAAGCGGGCGATCGTTGAATGGTGCGGTGAGCGCGATCAGATCTGGGCCGGCACCGTCGCGGACGATCCCGAGCTGCCGAAGGTCAGCGACTTCGCGCCTGGCCACCTGAAGAACCCAGCCGATTCCGTGGTGCTCCGTCATCTCGCTGCGGTCTACGCCGACCACCCAGATTACCAGCAGGAGTGGAAGCCGTGACCGACACGGACGCGCCGCGTGCGGATCTGAGTTGGCCGGCGCTGATGCGACGGGCCCACGCGACCGAGCATGCTGAGGACTGGCAGTACGCCGTCGTGTGGCGGTTCGCGGCCGAAGGTGACCCCGTCGAACTCGACGATCCCCCGACCGAGGGCACCGGGTGGGAGCGGAACATCGACCGCGCCGACGATGGGCGAGAGGTAACCGTCCCTCGCTGGTCGGACGGGTCGAAGGTCATGCACCTGTCGTACTGGCGGCGGAAGTCACCAGGGACGAAGCCGTGGCAAGTGCGGCACAAGCTCCACGAACAGCGCGAGGCCTAGCCCAGATCGTCGCTGATCCGGATCTGGATGTAGCCCCTGGTCGGGAAGGTCTGCTTGTGGCCACCCGGCCAGGTCGCCTCGAACTCCACCAGCAGCAGCCCAGCGGTGGTGGTCTGCGGTGAGACCCACTGGTGGGTCACGGTCGCCTTCCACTTGTCGGTCGCATCCACGACCGGGGTGGTGGTGGCGTTGATCAGGAGGGCCGTCTCCCCGCGTAGCCGGCCGAGGATCTTCCATGACTCCACGAGGGTCAGGTCCACTGTCGTCGGGGATGCGACCAGATCCACGATCAGGTCGGGTTCCAGGTCGCCGCGTTTCGGTCCGTCGATCGTCACTCGGAACTCCTAGCGGTAGCGGTGGACACGGCCGGGACAGCGGTAGCGGTGAGGACCAGAGCACGTGGGGTCGCGAGGGCGGAGTAGTCCCGGACTGTGGCCGTCACTTCCTCGGGGGCCTCGAACGGGGCCACGACCTCGGCCGCACCAACCAGCGAGGCAGTGACGGACAGGCCGCCCGCAGCGAACCTCTCAAGCAGGGCGGCACCCGAGAGGTCTGCGGTACCCGAGAGATCGCCTGTGGCTTCGCGCGTGACCGTTGAGGCCCCTGCCAGCGTGGCCGTGGCGGTGAGGCCGCCTGCTGCTGTACGGGCCAGCAGGGCGGCGCCGGTGAGCCCAGCGGTGACAGTGAGGTCACCGCTGGCAGACAGGCCGCCGATCACGTCGGCGGCACCAGTCAGGGTGGCAGTGGCGGAGAGGTTCCCGCTGCTGGTCTTGGCTACCGACGCGGCGCCGGTGGTGAGGACCGTGGCTACGAGGTCGCCGAGGACCGGCTTGATCCCGGTCGCAGCACCGGTGAGTGCGGCGACGGCGGCCAGGGTGCCCACCGCGGACATCGCCAGGGATGCGGCACCCGAGAGGGTGGCGGTGGATGACCGGTCGCCCGAGGCGGACTTCTCGGCCGAGGCTGCGCCAGCGAGAGTCGCGGTAATGGACCTGTCGCCCGTCGCCGAGTGGGTCGTCGATGACGGCACGAGCTCCAGCGCGATGACATACGCCGCGGCGCTCGACGTTGCGCCCGTCCATGCGGCAGGCGACTCCGGCGTGCCGGCCGTGAGACCGGACAGCTTGTCCGCGACGACAACGGTCGTACCGCCCGATCCACCGGTCGCGAACGACGCACGCACCGTGTACCCGGCCGGCGTCCCGGTCGGGACCACCGAACTGGAGACGCGATCCATGTAGACGAGGACGATCGCCGAACCGCTGTCCGTGGGGGTGATGCTCGGGCTGCTGTGGCTCGTGACAGCCGTCCCGCCTTCGGCCAGGGACGTGACGTTCGTGATGGTGGGGCTGTAGCCCCGGTACAGCGCGAGCACACCGGTCTGGCGGTTCGCGCCACCACAGACCAGCGACACGTCACCGGACTCCGACCCCGTGCTGTCCAGACTGGCGACGATGGCACGCAGGGCACCGTCAGCGTTGGTGAACTCGGACGTGAAGCCTGAGGGCGGTTCGGTGCGGGTCTGCGTGTTGTCGCTCGCCCACCCGACGACCGCGACGTCATCGGCGTTGTGCGCCGGCCACGTGACGCCAGTGAGAGTGGTGACTGAGGTGGTGGTGGACGAGGCGTCAGCCGCTACGAAGGTGCCCATGGCTCACCTTCGGTAGATCAGGCTGCGATCGGCGTGAGGCTGAACGTCAGGCTGGTGATGTTCAGGACGTCGGTGTTGGCGACCGTCTTCGACGCCGTCAGCGCCAGAGAGAACCGGAAGGACCCCGAGGTCGAAGCGCTCCACGCGGACAGGTGTGAGATCGTGTCCGCGCCAGTAGCGGTCCACGTCGGAACGTTCGAGATGCCGCGCGTCCGCGAGGTCGTCCCGGAGGCAGCGCCCCACGTGATGGACTGCCGCGTCGACGGTACGCCCGTGGCGGCATTCGCCGTGCCTGCCGCGCCAGGGTCGCCATTGTGCGCAGCGATGTGCGAAGCGGTTACGGTCGCTGCGGTGCCGTCGAGTGCAGTCAGCACCAAGTCGGCGAAGGTAGCGGCAGCCAGTCCAGCAGTCATGATTCAGTCCTTCGATCCGTCGGCGTGGACGACTTCGGCGTCGGCCGTGATCTTCAGCGCCCAGACGTAGCCATCGGGGAGCTCGGGCAGTTCGGTCGGCGGGTTCGCCGGGTCGATCTGAACGTCAGCGGGGAGTTCGGGCATGGCTGGCTCCGGTCAGGTGAGGGTCTGCAGCAACTGCAGCGCGGGGACGAGGACCCACAGCGCCAGACCGGCCGCGGTCAGGTTGAACCGGGCCGGGACACTGAAGGTCGCCAGCAGGAAGAAGGCGAACGAGACGGTCAATAGCAAGAGGTAGATGACCGTCATGTCACGCCTCCGCCGGCTTGTTCGGGATGGCGAAGGTCGCCACTGCGGTGCACGCGGCACTGGCCAGCATCAGCCAGGGGCGGACGGCGTCCGGTACGGGCACGTCGGGCATGCCGAGGATGGCGGTGATGACGCCGCCGATGAGAGCGGCGTACGCCTTGGCGCGTTCGGCGAACTTCATGGGGTCTCTCCTGTCTCGGGCAACTGCCGGAGATGGTTCACGTTGGGGTTCCGCTCGCCGAGGATGAGCTGGTCGTCGACGGTGAGGAACAGGACATGGCCGGGTTTGAACACGACCTTGTCGGCCTCGACCTGCTGCTTGATGCCGGACCAGGTCTCGAACTCGTAGGTCACGGGATCCTGTCAGTGTCGGCCTCGATGCGGTCGAGTTGCTGGTTCAGGTCGCCACCCTCACCAAACCGCAGCGCCAGAGCGCGCGCCCGGGACAGGCAATCAGCGACAGTCGACTCGCCGATGACGCGGGCGAGGAGGCGGTCGACGACCAGTTCGGCGTCGGCGGTGGTGAGTGCCATGTCAGTCTCCTTGGGAGGGATGGGGGTTGGGCCGGTCGTACCGGGTCCGGCCTTGAGGCGGGCCGCAACGTCGGCGCGGAACTTGGTCATGGGGCAGTTGCCAGGGTCGTTCTTGCGGGCGGTCCACTCACGGTGCCCGATGACACTGAGCGCGGACCACCTGTGGAAGTCGCAGATCGCGGCGGCCCACCGGACCGCGGCGTCGTACTGCTCCGCGGTCTGAGGCTGCCCGCCGTCGTACCTGACTTCGTTGCCGTAGAAGTGGGCGTTGCCGTCGGTGTCGTCACCGCCGGGTTTCAGTTCGGCGGTGAAGCCGAGATAGGACTCTGCGGTGACCTTCGCCATTACGGCGCCGGAGCCGCGGCCTGCGTGGTTCGCGCGGCCGGTCGCACCAAGCCACAGGTCACCGTCCATGTCGGTCGCGACGTGGCACAGCGGGCCGGGGATACCGTCCTCGGGGCGGCCGGTGATGAACAGGAAGTGGAGGTAGTCGTCGGACTGGCCCGCGTCGGAGCCAGTGTGGTGGATCATCACGCCGCGTACGTCGTCGAACGGCCCCGCGGAGGCAGGGCGGCCGTTGGTCCGCCACCCCGGGTACTCCTTGTACGGGACACGCCACTTGATCATCTGCGCGATCGTCTGGTCCGCGGTCATCGGTCTGGCCATGCGGCTCTCCCCGTTCGGTTAGGGCGTGCATTCCGCTGTGATGGGGCCGTGGTTCCGGTCGAAGTTGAACGTGAACTTCAAGCCGGGTACGCCTTCGCAGTCGACGTCGACGATCATCGGGGCGTCCACGCCGTCAGTGCCATCGGTTCCGTCAGCACCCCGGCATGGCTTGGAGTCCTGCGCGCAGTAGGATGCGAGCGCTTGCTGAGCTGCGGCCAAGAGCTCCTCGTCGGTGACCTTCGGTGCGGCGGTTCCCGGTTCACCCTTGTCCCCGCGGTCACCCTTCGCGCCTACACACTTGTCGCCCACGCAGTACGCAGCCAGCGTGGCGGTGACGATCGGCTGCAGCTGGGCAGCCGTGGGGGTCGTGCCGTCCTTCGGCTTCGGGACGAGCAGGGCGGCGATGCGGGCGATCTGGGAGATCTCCGCCTGCGTGATCTGCACCTTCTGCCGCGCGATCTGATCAGCCACGATCACCCGTACGGCTGCGGCTTCCTTGGCGGTGAACTCGTCCACCTGCACCGGCGGAGCGGGGGGTTCCGCCTTCGGGACCGGGACCGGGGTCTTGCCCAGCGCAACGAGCCGGCGGTTCGCCTCGGCCAGCGCGACACTGTTGGCCTGGACCTGACCCTCGACCTCGCTCACTTTCGTCAGCGCTTGGTTCGCGGTGGTGCTCGACGCCTGCGCGTCGTCCTGCAGGGTCGGGACCTGCACCATCAGCCACGCCACGGTCCCGGTCAGTATCAGGATCGCGGCACCCCCATATCCCCGCATCTTCAGTCTCGGGTTCATGCAGGACCCAACTCCTCCGGGATTTCCACCCCGTTCTCACGCAGCAGCCGCCGTAGCTGGTAGTTCTTGCCACGCTCGTCCAGTAACTCCGACTCGTGCTGGATCCGCATCCGTTCGATGGTCTCGATCTTGTCGGTGCGCAACTCGTCGATCTTGTCCTCGAGCGACTTCACCCGCGTGATGAGCTTGTGCAGCTCGGCGGTGTTGGTCTCACTGGTCGTCTTCTCGCGGGCCTCGGATTCGATCCGCCGTTTCCGTTCACCCTCGACGTCGATCTGCCGGGCCTCCTTGTATGCCCTGACTGCTAACAAGGTCAGACCTCCGAACGTGGCGAGCGAGATACCGGGGGCGACGAGGGTGGAGTCGGTGAGCTCCATCAGCAAGTAGGCGATCACTGTTCATCCCCCCGTCTGGGGATGGGGCCACGAAACCAGGCCAGCACGAAATGGCTGACCGCGATCATGACCGCCACGTACGCGGCGCGCCAGATGTAGCCGCCGACCTGCACCTGCGGGGAGTTCTGGTAGTGCCACACGGCCTGCAAGGTGGCGCCTGCGAACCCGAAGTAGAGGATCGCGCAGGCGAGATGCCCCAGCCACACGAGAGAGTGCCTGCCGATAGTCAGACCCAGTGCGAGGACTCCCGCGGCGATCAGGTACCAGAGCCCCCAGGTGCGCAGGGTTGCGAGTCTCTCCACCATCGTGAGGGAGTTTGGTATCGCGCCCGGCGGGTGGAGGTAGTCGTATCCGGTGACGAATGCGTGCCCGGCGAGCATCCACGAGGCGGTGCGGGCGAGCCACCACGGCAGCGGTGTACGGGCGAGCTTGGCCTTGAAATCATCAATGCTCATCCTTCGTCCCCCCAGGAGTGATGCGCGGTAAGGCGAACACCACGGCGAAGGCTCTGCAGGCTGCTTCGATGGCGGCGATGCGTTCCTCGTGGTCGGCCAGTTGTGCTTTGAGTTCGGCGATCTCTGCTTGCAGGTCCTCAATCGGGTCGGGTGTCTTCTTCCCCATCAGGGGAGGATGGGCTGCGCGAGTGCGGCTCGGATCTCTGCCACCGTTGCGCTCATGTCGCCCACTGCCGCGGTGAGGGCGTCGTCGTCGATGCCGTTCGCTGCGAGCGCCGCATCGAGGGCGCGGACCCCGGCCTCCAGGGCGTCGGCGCGCTTCTCCAGCAGCCCGCCGTCGCGGCCGATGTCATAGGCGTAGACGCCGCGCAGGTCGGCCTGGTAGCGGGTGTAGGGCTTGCCGTCGCGGTCCTTCGCGCCCGGGATAGCGGTGGTGTACCAGGTCTGGATCTCTTCGCGGAAGATCTCCCGAAGGCGCGTCTCCTGCTCGGCAGTGAAGACGGGTGGGGCCACTACGAGGACGGGCATGGTGGCCTCCTGGCATTGTCAGAACCGCTACTCCCCGCTACCTTGGAGTCTCAGCTCGTGGGGGGCTGTAGGAGCATGGGGGATCACATGACACGACCATTGGGCCTTGGTGCGCCCAGATCCAACAAAGGTGACCGGGGTGTGGAGAAGAGGCTCACCGCGCTCGCGCGCCTGACGCCGCTCAAAGGCGAACGGCTACTCGACGTCGGCTGCGGTGACGGCACCTACACCAGGCGTTTCGCCGAAGGCTGGGAACACGTCACCGCGGTAGACGTGGAGCCCGCGCGGCTCATCGACTTCCGCACCGAGATCGCAGGCACCGACCTCGACCGCATCGTGGTGCGGCAGATGCCCGCCGAGGAGCTGGACCTGCCGAACGACGCGTTCGACACGGTCACCACCATCGAGGTGTTGGAGCATGTGCAGGATCTCGGCCAGACGATCAGTGAGATCCACCGCGTACTCCAACCGGGCGGCAGGTTCCTGATCACGTCACCGAATCGCTGGTTCCCGTTCGAGACCCACGGGTTCTTCTTCCTGCGTAAGCGAAGGTGGGCACCGAGATACAGCCTGTTCCTGCCGTGGTTCCCGCCGCTGCACCGCCGACTGGCGGATGCGCGGTCGTTCACCGTGCGGGGACTCTCCCGGCAGGTCGAAGGCCACGGCTTCACGCTGGTCGGGGTGGACTACATCATGCCACCGTTCGACCGGTCCGGGCTCGGCGGGAAGATCCGCCAGCTCACAGACCGGGTCGAGCGCTCCCGGTTCAAGTGGTTCGGGATGGCACTGGTGCTGGTGTTCGAGAAGGACTAGCAGCCGTGTGAGCATCCACCATGAAACGAGTGCTCGCGCCAGTGAGTCAGGGCAACCTTCAGTTCCTCGATGGTCTGCGGCTCGGTGAGGGCGGCGCACTTCTCATCGCAGGCTACGAGGTCGCCCATCGCGTGCCACGTGCTCCGCGTCAACGGGGGTTGAGTAGTATCTGACATATCGACTCCTCATCCAGTCGGTCACGTCCCGGGGCGGCTACCACCGTCGCCGGGACCTTTTCTTTGGAGTCTACGCCTAGGACACCGTCACCAAATTCGTCCCGGTCGGCACCGTCCCTGAGACGGCAGTGGTGATGTTCGCGTTCTCCACGTTGCCGATGATGGAGCAGTTCGTGAACGTCCCGTCGTAGTAGATGCCGCGCGTCTGTGTGGCGTACCGGCCACCGCTGCGGACGAAGATGTTGAACGCGACAGCCTGGATCCGGTCGTTCGAGATCCGCAGTCCGGCCGCGTTGCAGGTGTCGATGACCAGCCCGGTCGCGGTCGCGGGGACGCCGTCCAGGAAGATGCCCGTGTCGTCGTCCTGCGACTCGTGCCCGGAGATCAGCGCGCGCCCCGAGGTGATGTACACGCCGTACTGGTTGGAGTAGAACGACTTGTTGCCGTTCATCTTCGTGTTGCCACCGGCGATCCGGTACGCGATCGTGTACCCGCCGATGTGGCAGTCGGTGATGAAGCAGTCCGACGAACCGTTGAAGTAGATGCCGTTGCCGCCCGCGTTGGCGTAGTTGCTGCGCATCTGGATGTTGCGAACCATGTTGCCACGGTTGTGATCCCCGGAGCCGGCTTGCAGGTGGATGCCATGGCGTGAGGTGTTCGCGTCGAACCCGAAGATGTACAGGTTCTCGATCAGGTGGTCCGAGTCCGGATTGCTGTCCGGGTAGGCGGATGTGTTCGCACCCCCGGTCATGTCGTAGTGGATCCCCGAGCACGTACCGCCTGAACCGGAGTTGCCCTGCATGTAGAAGTTCGACACATGCGTCAGGTGGTCCGTGTTGGCCCTCAGCCGGATCAGCCCGGTCTGGTTGCACGACACCGCTCGCAGTTCGGTGGAACCCTGGCCGGCGCCGTTCAGGTGGACCGCGGTGCCGATCTGGATCCCGGCCGCACCGATGTTGAACCGGCCACCCGACAACTGCACCATCCCGATACTGCGGGCGCTGGCCGGCGAACCCGCGTTGAACGGAGCCGATGCACCCTGCCGGGGGCAGGCCGCGTCGATCGCGGCCTGGATCTGGACCTCGTCGTTCGTCGCGTCACAGACCCACGTGTAGGGGTCGGCTGCCGCGGCGGTGATCCATTCCGTTGGGGCGTCCTTGGACAGCACCTGCGCGAACACCGGGCGGGGTGCGGTGCTGGCCGCACCGAAGCGTGAGTCGTTGCCCTCGGCGACAGTCCCTGCGGTAGTCCCGAACGTGACGGCGAGAGTCCGGTTCGCTGACAGGTCCCCGCCACCGTTGAGGCCGGTACCGGCGGAGACGAGGCGGGTAGTGGGGACCGCGCCCATGTCCGCGGTGGTGAGGGTGACGTTGCCGGAGTCCGTGCCGCCGTTCGGGGTGGTGATGTCGATAACACCGGACACCCCGGAGGCGGGAAGCTGGGCGGTCGGGACCTTACCGGTCGCGTCAAGAGACGCCACACCAAGGGCTGCCGCCTTCTCCGCTGAGCCGATCGGGTTCAGCGCCTCGATCACACGCAGCCTGGCCACATCGTTGACCGGGCGGGCAAGCCACCGCTGTCCACCGAGGACGCCCTGGCCCTGGCCGGTGACATAGACGGCGTCGAGGGTGTCCTCGGCCCAGAACAGGAACGTCGAGCTCGACTCGGCCGGGAAGATCCCAGACGGGGCCGCGCCACCCGCTGTGGTGTAGCTGCCGGTGAACAGGGCGATGTCGGTGATCTGCGAGCCACCGGTGCCCGCGCCCCACGCTTCCAGGGATGCGCCGGGGTTGAGCTTCAGCACGTCGACCGTGCCACCCGCACTGGCGGGGACAGTGACGGTGGTGACCACGAAATCGGACGCGGTACCGGCGTACAGGATCTTCGCCATGGGACTCCTTCAAGGCATGCGGAGGAGACCCACGATGTGGGTCAGGGAGGGGAGGATCAGAGGTCGGCGTAGCGGTAGTGCCAGACCGGGCTACCGCTGATGATCTGGCCGGCCGCCATCGTCACGTCGTTGAAGCCCATCGACCCGGTGCCCGCTGAGATGTACAGGCGGCACGGGCTGGAGCCGGCCCAGATGGTCTCGGTGATGTCCACCCCGCCGCCGGGCCACAGTGCGGACGGGAGGGTGACGGAGAAGTCGACATCAGACCCGGTGGGGGTGACGAGCTTGGTCCAGTTGAAGGCGACCTTCACCATGCCGTTGCGGATGCGGGCCTTCATCGTCCCGCCGAACCCTGCGGGTGCGGTGAGCGCGTCATACCAGCCGGTGTCACTGTCGGCCCTGAATGTCCACCGTTCCGACCCAAAACCGCCGAGGAGGATCTTGCCGTTGTCGGGCGAGGTCACCAATCGACCGGGGAAGGTGGTTGGCGCAACACTGTCGGCGGTCTGCGCCAACAGTCCGTCTACCAGCCAGGTCCGACGGTCGCCTTGGGCGATCGTCGTCGCCGAGTAATCTGCCGCACTGTGCGGCAGCACTCCCTGACAGAGTGGCACGTCGAAGACGACGCCCGGGGACTGGTTGTAGGCCGGCGGTTCCGGGCTGCTGCTCGGGGTTCCGGCGATCATGATCAGCGCGGCGGCATGAGTGGTCCAGTTGATCCGCATCACCATCAGGTCGATGCGGGGAAGACCCGACGTGTTCGCCGGAGCCGCGGATGACGCAGAGGCCGCCGCATCCATGGTGACGTGGACGCCCGGGACGAAGCACTCGCCTGGCTGGATCAGCATGTTCCGCGCGCCGGCTACGCGCGCAGCGGCCAGCGACGTCCCGCCATATCCGCCGATGACGCCGTGGCCGCCGACGGCTCCCATGATCTTGGAGAACTCGGTCTCGCTGACGGTGCCGACGAAGCCAACCGGGTCGATCGCCATCAGACCTCCCTCTCGAACTTGTTGATCCTGGCCCGCAATCTGCGGAGCTCCAGATAGACGGCACTCGCACGCTCCGCCGCGCCCAGGTCCCCGACAACCGGTTGCACGTCGACCCCGTTCTCCACGGAGTCGGTGATGGTGACCTGCCGCACCTTGTCGGTCAGGGTCACGCTCGGGAGCAGTTCGGTGGTGACGGTGTCGCCGAGGTTGTAGGTCTCGCCGAACCGCATCGACTCCGTGTCCCTGGGCACGACGGTGAACGAGTAGGTGGGGACGTTCTCCGCGAGGTCGTCGAGACCCTGTTCGTAGCGCTCGGCATCGGTGTCGCCGGAGCTGTCGAAGAACGACTCGGTGATACCCCAGCCGGTCTCGGAGGAGGTGAGCTTCGACAGCATGTACCTGCGGGCCGCGTCCTCGCCGTCGAGGCCGATGACGTTGCGGGTCTTCTTCGGCCCCTCGCTGGTGAACTCCCAGTCGCGGAGGTTCCCCAGTGAGCGGGAGAGCCTGACCGGTTGTGTCGCGGACTCGTAGACGTCGAACGACAGCGCGCCCGAGACCTGAGTGACCCGCAGGCCGAGACCGGTGATGTCGGCGATCCGGGCGCCCGCCTCGAGGACCGTCTCGAACCGCGGGCCGTAGCCCCTCACTGGGCCGCGGCCGAGGTCGGAGGCCACCGACAGTCCGGGGACGGGGAGCCGGGTCACGCAGTTCCTGGTGACCCAGTACTTGATGATCGTCTCGGCGTTGTCGCTGATGTGGTCCCGATAGGCGGGCTGGGTGAACCCCACCCCGTCGGCCGGGAACGTCGCGAGCGGGTTCGGGAACCCGAGTCTGCGATTGAGCCAGATCAGGTCGTCGTACCCGTAGACCTCGACGTCATCCGTGCTGCCGTTGCGAGCACGCCGGATCCCGAACGCGGGGCCGGACATGATCCGCGTTCCCCGGTAGTCGATCGTGACCCGTCGCCCGGCCGCGGTGAAGAGATTCACCCCACCGTCAGTGAGAGCCAGGGTGAACCGCCACGACCCGACCTGGTTGTGGCGGAGGATCACTTCGCTCGAGGTGTATGAGCCGATCCGGCCGGCCTTCACGAACGGGGTGGAGGTCCCGTCCCACACCTCGATCAGGAACGGCGAGCGGGGCTCGGTGGACGCGACCGGGGCTGCGGTCACATCCGCCGCGCCGACCAGTGTCGCTGTGGCCGCCAGGTTGCCTGTGGCTGTCCGTGTGAGACCCGCGGCGCCAGTCAGACTTGCGGTCGTCGCCCGGTCGCCCGAGGCGAACTGTGTGATCGCTGCGGCACCTGTGAGGGATGCGGTGGCGGTGCGGTCTCCGGTGGCTTCGAGCACGGGCGCGAGTTCGAGCAGGAACACGACCGCCGAGGTGGACCCGACCGCCACAGTCCAACTGGCAGGAGTGAAAGGGGTGAGGCCATGCGTACCGGACAGGTCGTCGGCGACCTGCAGGAAGATGCCGCCCGTACCCGAAGTGCCGAACTCTTCCCGCAGGGTGAACCCGGTCGGAGGCGTGGCGGTCGTGTTACCGGTCGACACCCGGTCCATGTAGATCATCACGAACCCAGAGCCGGTCCTCTGTGGGGTGATCGCCGGGGACGCGTGAGTCGTTACCGCGGTACCCGAGGTCTCGGGCTGGTTGACGATCTGCTGAACGTCGGAGTAACCATTCCAGACGCCGAGCGCGCCGACCTGTCGGGCACCGGTTGTTGTCGTGAGGGTGACGTCACCGGACTCGGAGCCGGTCATCGACGTCGGGATCCGCTTGCCAACGATCGCGCGGAGGTTTGTGTCGGTCAGGTCGGCGATGTTGGTGAACGCCGCGTCCATGGTTCCGGTGTTGGTGCTGTCACCGTAGCCGTGGGCAAGCAGCGCCAGGTCATCACCGGAGTGGGAGGGCCAGGTGGTTCCGGTCAGAGTCGTGACGCTGGTTGTCAGAGCACTGATGTCACCGGCGACAAAGGTGCCCACTACCAGGCCCGCCAGAACTTCGGCGTGAACTCAACCTCGACCTTCGTCCCCGCGTCGGAGCCGATCAGCGTCAGGCCCAGTTGGGTGGACGCGGATGCCGGAATGGCGCCGAACTCGACCGCGCCGGCCGACCCCCACATGTTCGCCCCGAGATCGTCGACCATGGTCTGCTTCTCGGGGTTGGAGTCGACGCGGATCCAGTGGTTGAGGGTCTTGGTGATCGGGAGCGCGATCGACTTCCCGCCCACGGTTCCGGTGAAGGACGTAAACGGGCCGTGGATCGTCCAGGTCGGCCACACGTCCACGTCGCCGGGGTTGGTGACGATCGCGTTGTCGGTGGTCTGCGAGTTCGCGATGTAGAAGTCGGGGGCCTCGGTCCCGACCCCGCCGCCGTAGAAGTTCACGCCGGTGACGGACTCGAACTCGAGCAGGACCGAATCGCCGTAGTAGTACGGCTGTTCCGCGGTGAAACGGAGCTTGTGGCTGTACCAGTAGAGGCCGTAGTTCGAGGACAGGAATTCCTCGTCCGCACCCGACAGGTACCGCAGGTTCAGGTACCGCCGATTCCCCAGCGGGTCAGCGACAGTCAGGACGCCGAGCTTGTCCGGGCGAAGCGTGGACATGAACCGCGCCTGCTCCGCCCGCGCTTCTGTCGGAGTAGAGCCCGTAACGAAGACCGGGAAGTCGAAGACCCGCTGCTGCACCCGGTACCCCTGCCAGGTCGCGCCGTCTGTCGTGGCGGACTCGGTGAAGTACTGGGTGACCGGCGGCATTCCGAGTCCATTGCGGCCCTCCAGTTGCATCACCGCCGAAGAACCGAGCCCACCCTGGATCTGCCACGTCTCGGCGTTCCAGCCCGTCCAGGTGAACGACAGCAGATCCGTCGCGATGTACGGATCCCCGATCGGGGTGGGGACATCCACAGGCGGGGTGATGGTTCCGGGGCTGACCACTACGGGCATGTCAGCCTCCGATGTCGTATGAGCGAGCGGCTTCCCGGTTCATGGTTTTGACCTCGGTGCGGACCACCCGTCGGACTTCGCCTCCAACCTCGATCGGAATGGTGGCGTACATGGTGCCGACGCCGGCCGAGTTCATGGCCCTCAGCATCGAGTTGGCCAACTGGTCGTAGTCGATCGCCGGGGCGAGGTCCGCGAGTTGCGGCTTGTTCAGCACGACCTCGGGCTCGCGGGTCTCGTTGTAGCCGTACTCGCCGGGCATCAACCATCCGCCGTCGCGGTAGCCGTTGACCGGTCCGCCTTCGGCGAACCTCTGCTTCGAGGTGGCATACCCCAGGCCACCGCTGGTGGTGGCCTTCTGCGAGGTACTCCTGCCGCCGAGGCCGTCGCCACCACTGAGGAACGACTGCACCTGCCGCTTAGCCGCGGGGGATGCGGACGAGTCGCCGATCGCGATGGAGTGGATATGGTGGCCCCACGGTCCCTGTGATGGGGTGCGGTGCCATGCGGCGAAGTTAGCCTTGCGGAGAGCGGCAACCGCGGCGCCCCATCCTCGGGGACCGTCCGTGTCCATCGCGCCGCCACCAGCATGGGTGCCAGCGGATGCGGCAACGCTCGTGCTGTACGACCCCTGAGTGATGCGGAACCTGGCACCCAGGATTCTCTCGGCGTTCAACAGCATCGCGATCGTGCGGGCGTTCAATCGCTTACCGCGGAACGTCTGCACACTCCCTGGAGGGCCACCAACGGTGAGGACCTCCTGGCTCTTCTTCGCGATCTCCTGGCCGTAGAACCGGGCGACGTCGTCCGCGATGCCCTGGACGGTCGTGGCACTCGGGGTTGAGGCGTTGATGCCGATGTGTACGTCACCACCGGCGGCATAACCCTTGAGGACCCCCTGGCGCATCTTCTTGACCGCGCCGTGCCCGCCGGCCGCCTGAACTTCGCGTGCGGTCCACACGTGCTCGTCGTTGCTGAGCATCGCGGGGATGGAGTCGCTGGTCGAGGTGCCCGCGCCGAACACAGGCCCGCCGGTGGCGTAGCCCACCTTCTTCTGGTTCAGGGGGTTCTTCCCGAGCGACGAGGTGTAGGCCAGGTTGACCCTGATCGCCTCATCCTTGATCCCGCGCAGCGTCTGGGTGACATGAGTAGCGAAGTCGGCGACGTCCTTCTTCGACTGGTGCAGGTTCGTGATCGAAACCTGCGTCGGTACGGACTTCGGGAGCTTGTCCAGACCGTTGGTCTTGTAGTCCTCCGCGGCCTTCTTCGCAGCCGCGGACGTGTTCGTGACCTTCGTGTCGACCTTGGCCGGGATGTCGATATATGCCTTCGACAGCTTGTCGGCCTCGGCCTTGCTGAGGCCCATCTGACGGGCGACCTCGACGAACTTCTTCCGCGCCGCCTCGGAGGTCTTGCGAACCTGATCGTTGCTCTTGCCGTTCTTCAGCATCGCGTCGGTCTGGTCGTTCGTCGCCTCGGCGAGATCGTTCAGAGCCTTCTGGTTGGAGCGGCCCTCCGCAGTGTTGAGGCGGAGCTTCCCGGTCCGCTTGTCGACCGACTTGCCGTTCTCCTCGACGGCCTTCGTGGCGTCGGCAAGCGCTTCCTGGTAGTTGATCTGAGCGCCACTCAGCGCGAGAGCCTCACCGGACGCGGTGTGCATCTTGTCGATCAGGTCATCGAGACTCTGGGTCTCTTCCTTGATCTGCTCGTTGGCCTTCTTGACCGCGTCGGCCTGTAGCTGCTGGGCGGTCTTGTGCTCCTTCGCACCCTCGGCGGCCAGCTTCTGCTGCTTCTGGGCCTCGGTCAGCTGCTTGTTCGTGCCCAGCAGGGACTCTCTCAGTTCCCGGGCCGCGTCGGCATTGTCCCGGAATCCCTGCGCTTGCCCTTCGGTCAAGCCCTGTGCGCCCGACAGGCCTGACGCGAACGCTTCGTTCATGGCGATGACGTCGTTCAGTGAACGGGCCACAGCATCCATGGCCGTCTGGTTGCCCAAGGCGGCGTCGGTCACGGTCGACAGACTGAGGCCGAAATCCTTCGCCTTCTGCGCCAGGCCGCTCTGTGCGAGCTGGTTCGCCACGTAGGCCCGGGTGTTCCCGGTGATCGCGCCAGTCTGCTCATCGAGAGTCTGGCGCAGATCCTCGGCCTTCTGCTTCGCCTCGGCGTTCTTCTTCGTGAACGCCCCGTACAGAATCAGGCCCGCGGTGATGGCGACGCCGACTGCACCCATGGACAGAGTCAATGTCTTGCCGGTCTTGCCGAGGTTCTGCCACGCCTCACGAGCCTCACTCGCGGCGCTGGCTGCCTTCAGCAGACCCGCGGCACCGAGCCCACCCACGGTGGCGATAGCGCTCAGCGCGAGACCGACTTTAGAGACGTTCTCCGGGAGGTTCCCGATCCCGTCCACGAGGAGGCCAGCGCCCTGGGCTATCGCGCGCAGGGCGTCGTTCGCGCCTGATCCCTGCTGGATGAGGGCGGTGTCGATCGAACCGCCGAGGCGTTCGATGTCACCCTTCAGGTTGTCGGTCTTGATCGCCGCGGTCTCAGCAGCGAACCCCTGGTCGTTGACCTTCGTGGTCCAGTCCGCAATCCCCGCGGCACCGTTGCTGTAGAGGACGCTCGCAGCACGGATCGCGTCCGACCCGAAGATCGTCGCTAGCGCCGAGTTGCGCTGCTCCTCGGACAGACTGCCCAACTTCGTCTTCAACTGCTCCGCCAAAGGCGCGACACCCATGAACGCACCCTGCGCGTCGTAGACGTTGATGCCGAGTTCCTTCATGGTCCTGGCGGCCTTGTCCGAGGGGTTCGCCAGCTGCAGCAACATCTGCTTGAAGGAGGTTCCCGCGTCGGAGCCGATCAGCCCGGCCGAGGCGAACGCCGCCAGGGTGCCGGTGGTCTCCTCGATCGACAGGCCCATCTGGGACGCGACCAGGCCGCCCTGCTTGAGGGCCATCGCCATGTCGGACACTTCGCCCTGCGCCTTACCCGCGCCGGCCGCCAGGAGGTCCGCGATGTGCGGGACGTCCTTGCCTTCCAGCTTGAACTGGGTCATCGCCGTAGCGGCAACCTCGGCAGCGTCAGCAACGCCGAGCTCACCTGCGGCTGCGAGATCCAGCGCGCCCGCGAGTCCTCCGCCGAGGATGTCCTTCGTGGACACGCCGGCCTTGGCGAGGTTCTCGATACCGGCCGCCGCCTCAGTCGCAGAGAACGCGGTGTCCTTGCCCGCCTTGATCGCGGCCTCACGCAGTTCCGCCATGTTGCCGGCGGTCTCGTGCGTGGCGGCCTTCACGTTGGACATGGCCTGGTCGAAGTCGGCGAACTTCTTCACCGCGATCGCGATTCCAGCGCCAGCCGCCAGACCCACGACGCCGAAGCCGCGGGCCATGGTGTCAAGGTCGCCCTTGTTCTTCTTGACGTTCTTCGACAGCCCGTCAGTGAAGTCCTTGGCCTGGCGGTTCGCCTGCTTCAGCCCGGCGACGAAGCCATCGTTCTTGAGGGTGAGCTGAACGGAGACGGTGCGATCGGCCACGGCCCGCCTCCTATGCTCGTTTGGCTCCCCACAGCAGGTGGGAGTGCTTGATCCTCGGCCGTCCGGTGTCCTTGTCGGGCCGCAGGACATCCGCCTGCTTGGCGGCTATCGCCTTGCACTTGAAGCACTCCGTCGGGTCGAGACCGTCCCAGTCGATGTCCGGATCGGTGGTCTCGTGAAGTTGCCCACCGCACCCACCGGGGCACTTGCCCGCCTCATATGCGGCGAGAGCGAGCATCCACGCCCGTTCCTCGTCGTCCCACTCCACCTCGGGAGTGGAGGAGACCAGGAGCCCGTCTGCGTAGGTGTAGTGAGTGGTGGGCTCCCAGCCGAGGAACCGCTTCCGGCTTACTCCGAGGGAGCGGGCGAGCTCGACGTCTCGCCTGAGTTCCGGAGAGTTCTCAAGGCGAGAGCGGAGAAAGGGACGCGCTGGTCACCACGGTTCAGCCAGGCCACCGTTTCGACCAGTTGGTCCCACTGGCCCTGGGTCAGTTCCTCGAGGAGCTTGTCGCGGGTCTCGTCGTCGAGTTCGGGTTCCACCCAGCAGGCGGGGACGGCGTCGTTGTAGATCGACATGTCGAACTCTTTGCCGTCGTCCTTGGAGGGGTGCTTCGCCACCAGGTCAGCCCATGCCTTGCGGGGGAGCGCGCGGAGCAGGACGTCGATGGTGGAGTCCTGCGCCTCGGCGATCAGAGCATTGATCTGCTCGGCGAGGGCCTTCGCCTTTGGGTTTCCGCCGAGGGACTTCAGTTCCCCGTCCTCATCGCGGAGCTTGATCAGGTCCCGCTCCAGTTCCTCGATCTGCAACTGGATGTCGCCGCGCAGGTTCAGGGAGACGATCTTCTCGCCGCGCTTCGCGTTCTGGACGAGGGCGCGGACCTTGTCGATGTCCTTGTTGCTCATGGCTCTTGGCTCCTCTGGCTCTGGCTCTGGTCATGCGGAAGGCGCCGCCGACCCGAGCCAATTAGGCCGGCGGCGCCGATCAGGGTCAGGCAACGATCGCGTCGAGGTTCGGCTGGGACGAGACGTACCAGCGGGACCCGAAGGTGACACCGCCGTTCGCCGTGGTCGGATTCGGCTTCCGCTCACCCGCCGTCCCGGGGAACACCAGGCACTTCTGCGCGGCGGTGTAGTTCGTGTCCGCGTCGATGCCGTAGCGGAGGACGAGGAAGCCCGTCAGACCCCGGATCAGGGTCGTCCAGGCGACATCGTCCACGGTCGCGACGTGGCGGTACATGGTGAGGTCGATCGCGTACGTCGCACGGCCCGGGGACTGCGCGTCGAACGTCTCGCACAGCGCCGGCAGGGCAACCACGGCCTCGTCGACGGAGACACTCAGGCCGTCGGCGGTGATGAGGCACTCCAGGTCGAGACCGCCGTTGAGCGCTGTGGCAGTGGGGGCCGCGATGTCCGCGATGGACACCACGAACGTGGCCTTGACGTTGCCATCGGCCAGCATCTTCGCCATGAGTTACTCCGTTTCCGTACTGGCCGCGGGCGCGGCATGGGTGGGCTGGCTCGGCAGGTTCTTCTTCGGCTTCGCCTTGTCGGGGGCCGGGCCGTCGATGGGCTCCCAGTCGGGGAGGTTCGGCAGCGCCGACTCGGGGAGCGATGCGAGGTCGCCGGTGTCCTTGTGCCTGACGCGGACGAACTTGGCCATCAGACGCGCACCGCGAACAGGTTCACCGAGGTGTTCGGCGCGGCAGTGACGTCGATCAGGCCGTCCACCGGGTCAGCGAGGTCGGCGGACAGGAGAAGGGCGGCGTGGAGACCGGCGCCGACCGAGATCGAGGTGATGTCCGGTTCCGCCTGCCCGAACTTCGTGGTGCCCGGGGCGACGATCGTCAGGACCGTGGCGGACGCATTGCCGTTGTGGACGACCAGCAGAATCCGCTTGCCGGCGGGCGCGATCGTGTCCGGGCCCGCGGTCGCGGTGGTATTCGTGAGGAGGATGCCGTCCAGGTCGGCCGAGACGACAGGGATTGCTGCCATGAGAGGGGCTCCTAAAAGAGGCGGCCCCGCTCGGGGGACCAAGGGATCAGGCTGGGGAACTGGTGAAAGACCAGCCGTCGACCGCGTAGACCACGACCGGGCTCACATCCCGGTCCGGCCGCGCCGGCTGGGAGTACTCGTTACGGATGAACCCGGTCCGCTGGCCGGCGATCAGAGGACGTTCCCCCTCGACCCGATCGCGCACGAGAGCCGCATAGAACTGGGTCTGCTCGGTCGTGAGCCCGACACAGGTGGTCTGGATCTCGTTGTCTACGAACGACCGCGCGCCACAGAGCGCCTCGTCGTGCTTCCACGGCATCGAGGGATGGACGACCACGTAGGGCGGCGGGGTGTTGTTCGGGGAGGTGGTGACGTACTTGTTCAGGTCGCCGAGGAGGGTGAGGAATGCCGCAACGTGCGGCTGCTGGCTCACAGGATGTCCTCGCCGATGTCGGCGATCGCCTTGAGGAGGCGGGGCTCCTCGGCCTGCAAGGCAGGACCACCGCCGGGGATCGGGGCGTTGTTGCTGGTGCCGTATTCGAGGATGTTGCCGAGGGCACCTTGCCGGAGGTCCTTGTCAGGCCCGATGATTCCCGTCACCTGACCGGGGCGGACCTTCACCTCCTGCGTGATGGCCTGCGGGATGTGCGGGGCATGCGAGATGCTGGACCAGCGTTGCCGCCAGCCCGCCTCGACGCGCTTGCTCGAGCCCTCGACTGCGGCGATTTGCTTCGAGACCATGCGGCCGGGAATCTTGCCGAGGTCTGCAGCGAGTTCGTCCATCTCGGAGGCGCCGAAGTCGGTCATGACTGCGTCTCCTCCACTGCGAGACGGCGAGCCGTCATGTAGGACTTCTGCACCAGGGAAGCGACACGGAACGCCTTGCCGACCAACTGGGGATCGCTGGCGCTGGCGGTGGGCGTCCAGACGTCGTCCACAGCAGCCTGCGCTGCGGACATCGGTAGGTGGACCTCGAATCGGGTCTCCATCACGACGCGCTCGCCTGCATCAGTGCCATGGCCCAGCGCTTCGGTGGTCTGGACCTTCCCGATCCCGGCGTACTTCAGGGTGCCGGGGGCCATGGGGTAGGTACCGTCCGGGTTGACCGGACCCTGCATGCTGGGACCGCGGAGTTCGCCCTCTTCACCGACCATGAGGGCCTCGGCCGAGTCGCGGCCCCGGGAGAGAGCAGCGGCGGCCCTTGCAGCGGAGGTCACTTCAGCTCACTTGTGACGTAGACGCCACCGCCGAAGCGCTGAGCGAGCCACTCCTGGGTCTCCGCGGGGAGTTCCATCAGAGTCCGCGCGTTCGCGGCGTACTGGGACGTCTCGGAGTAGTCGTCGATCGAGGTGGTCGTCGAGACCAGATCGGCCGGGCGGGTCTCCTGGCCGGCCGCGTCGATCCCCAGCTTCGCGAGATCGGCGCACAGGTTGACGATGTCCGCCGGGACCTCGGCGAGGCCGTGAGTAAGGGTGACTGTCGCGTTGACCGGCTCGCAGAACGACCAGCCGCAGTGACGCCACAGCATCCCGCCGACGAACTTCCAGTCGGTGACCGCCACCCCGTCAAGGAGGACGGAGGCGACAGCGGTCACGGGACCGGGGAGACGCAGCCAGCGACCCTCCGGAGCCATGACGCTGACCGTGGAGGTCTCCTCCGAGATCGCGCACCCCGCAGCCTCCCGGATGACAGAGGAGGCTGCGGCGAGCATCATGTCGACGAGTGGCACATTGACGCTGGTGTCGACGCCCTTGACTTCGAGGTCGAGCGCCGTGGCGAGCGGTGCGAGGGCCATGGCGCTCCTCCTCTCGGCTAGGGGTTGATCAGGAGAACAGGCCGCGGATGACGCCGTGCGACGCCTGGTTGCCGTACTTCAGGCCGATCTCGCCGTAGATCTGGGTGTTGTCCGAGGCGCCGGTCTTCGCCAGCTCCTCCTCGAACAGGACGCCCTTGCCCGGGATCGACAGGAACACCGGGTCGACCTGCTCGAGCGACACCACCGCGAGCGCGTCCGCCGGCAACTGCCGGTCGATCACGATGTTCAGGGTGCCGAAGTCGGTGATGACGGTGTCCATCGCGACACCACCGACGTTGCGGGTACCGGCCAGCAGGCCAGCGGTCGAGGAGTAGGCGGTGGCGTACGCCTTCGACAGGGTGCGCTTCACGCCGGACGAGGTGAAGATCGTCGCGGTGCCCTGCTCGGAGATGCCGCCGTTGTCGAAGACCGACTGGAGCAACCCACCCAGCATGTCGGGAGTGACGAGGGTCGCGGCCTTCATGCCGATGAACGACACCGACGCGGTGCCAATGGTGATCGCCGCGCCACCCTTGGTCGCGGAGATGGTGAACGAGGTGGTGCCGGTGACGGTCTTCACCCAGTACGCGCGGCCCGGCACGATCGCGGTGGCGACACCGACGTCGGTGAAGACGACCTTGTCGTCCACGGCGAGGTTGTGGGTCGCGGTGACCACCGTGGTGGCGGTCGTGCCGGCAGTGACCACGTTCGTGGAATCTGCGACCTGCGCGTTCGAGGTCATCGCCCCCAGCAGGCCCTGGGTCGCGCGGGCGGTCGCGTTGGTGGTCGGGACCACCTTCGTGCCGTTCCAGAACACGTAGTTCACGTCCCGCGCGATCTGCTTGAGCGAGTTCATGATCTGCCACGTGTGCTCGTTGATCACGACGTCCTCGCCTGCGTTCTGCTGGAACGGCGCGGACTGCGCTGTGGCGTACTGCCCGGTCGCCGCAGCCTTCGTGTACGAGGTCGACACGGCCTCGTGAAAGATCTGGCACACGTTGGACACGTTCGCCCGCACGCGCTCTTCGGCGGTCGGCGCGGCGGCGCCCTCCAGGCGCGGCCGAGAGGCGGCGTCGCGGAGGTCGTAGGTCTGCCACTCGAACGTGGTCGAGTCGACCTGCCCGCCACCGCCGAGGCCACCTGCGGCAGACAGCAGCGGGGTGTCGGCCGGGGTCAGCGAGAAAAGCTCGCCGTGGTAGTTCGGCAGGTTGAAGGTGGTACCGAGTCCGGTGATTCCGGCCATGGTCTAGCTCCTCTTACTTGGATGCAGCGAGATCAGCCGAGCGCTTCTGTTCGAGCGCGATGGCTAGGGCGTGGTTCCCGGCCTTGCGGGCCGCGGTGATCTGGTCAGCGACGTTCGTGACGGCCTCATTGCGGGGCCCTCCATCGCCGGTGCCCTGGAACCTCTGTTTGCCTTGCGCAGCCAGGTAGGGCTTGTTCTTGACGAGTTCGTCGATGGCGGCAGCGACAGCCTTGCTGTCCACTTCGCCGTCTTCGCCGATCTCGAGCTTCGTCAGGTCGAGGAACTGCAGTGCGTCGGCCGGGTCCGCGAGTTTGCCTGCTGCGGCGGCCCGAACCTCGGCCTTCAGGATCCGCGCGTTCGCAGCGTCCAATGCCTCGTCCTTGACCTTCTGTGCCGCTACTTGCGCGGCGTGTTCCGCTTCCTTGCCTGCGGCCTTCGCTCGCTCGGCGGCGAGTTCCTCGCTGCTCTGCTTGGCGAGGGCCTCGGCCGCCTTCCACTTGGCCTTCATCTCGTCGAGTGCCTTCTTGCCTGCGTCGCCGAGGTGCTCGGCGCCGGGCGGGTCGGCTTCGACGACCGGCGGAGGGGGTGCGGATACTGCCGGCGGCCCACCTGCAGGAGGGGCCGGGACAGGCGGAACGGGTGTCTCGGTCATTGCGGGTGATCTCCCTTGCGGAGGTCGTACCCCGCGCCTTGCGCGCAGGGAAACTAGAGGATGTAGCCGAAGCGGGACAGGAGACGGAGTGCGGCGGCCTGGTCATCGCCTGCGGTGCGGTAGATCTGCTCAGGTGTCGGGCGGGGTCCTCCGAGCGCCTTGGTCGTGGTGCCCTCGCGGGTGAATCTCCGGCCGGCTGGGTCCATGTAGATCGAGCGGCGAGCGTTCACTACCTGGTTCAGGTCTGCGCCCTGGCTGATGGCTTGCTGCTCGGCCTTGGTCACGCCGTTGACAAGACCCTGGTCGAACAGTGCTTGCGGGTCGGTGTGGACATCCCCTGCCACGTCCTCCCGGGTGGGGATGTGGCGGCAGTCGCACGCCGGATGTCGTTGGAAGCCGTCGTTCCAGCGGAAGAACTTGCCCGCGAGGATCGCGCAACGGGGACAGCATGGCGGGTTGACCATGCGCGTCCAGCCGACCTTCTGCCGGGTAGCGATCGACAGTCCGGCGGCGACCCTCGCGGCGTCCGCAAGTTGCGTGACGACCATCAACTCCAGCGCCCCCACAGTGGCGGCCTGCTCAAGCAGCGACCCGAGAGGACGGCCATCCGAGGCGACCCCGGTGAGGATTTCAGCGTTGACCTCGGCCGAAGCCGGGGCGTCGATGTTCTGTTCGGCGAGGATCGCGTCCACGCCGGCTGCTCCATCGCGGGCAGCGAGACCCTGGAGGACGGTGAGCGCGGGCAGCATCCCCACCGGTGAGCCGAGGCCCCAGGCTCTGCGGGCTGCGGCGATACCGACGGTGGCGTAGCGCTGCTGCTGCCGGTACTGCTCCTCAGACGCCCTGAGCACCTGGGACACCAGGCTGCGCAGGTGGAGTCGCTACGGTCTTCAGGGCGGCCTGGAGGACGGGGTCGGTGCGCTCCTTCTCGAGCATGACCTCGAGTTCCGCAAGCTGCTTCTGGGTGTAGCCGAAGCGGTACTTCGCGATCCACATGATCGGGAAGCCGGTCGCCTTGTCCTTCGATGCGGCGTCTGCCATCTGGGCCTCAGAGCGGATCTCGGGGTTGCGCCACTGCACCTGACCGGTACGGCAGGCGTCCGCGAGATCCCTCTTCCCTTGGACGAGGGCGATCCGGCGGAACACGCCGCGGACCGCTGGAGTGTAGAACTCGTGCGACTCGCGGACCTTCATCGCCAGCGGCGTCTCGGTTGCGGTCAGGGTCTCCCCGTTGACATTGCCGAGTTCGCCGACGATGTAGTGGATCGGGGTGCGGGTCTGGGCCGCGAGGTGCTTCACGGCGACGTTGATGACGCCGGTGAACACGTCCAGCTTCGCGGCGTCCCACTGGTCGACCTTCGTGGTCTGCCCCGTAAGCCACAGCATGCGGCCCTTCTGGAGAGACTCGATGTCGACCGGCTTCTCGCCGACCTGGACGCCGTCCTCGTTCAGAATCGGCATCTTCGGCGGCGACTGACCCATCACCACGCGGGCGGGCATGCTCGCGTAGTCGGCAGCTGCGAAGAGGTACTTCCACAGCATGTTGATGGCGTCCTGCATCGAGACAGTGCCCTCGATGTCGCTGACGGGGGCTCCGCCGAGCTTCGGGCGGTTCGGGAACTCCTGCACCGGGAGGATCCCCAGCGGGTTGTCGATCGGCCACGTGTTGTCGCCGGTCATCTCCCGCTGCGCCCAGCCGCCCGGGGCCAGATCGGTGGCGGTGGAGACGATCACCAGGCCGGTCTTCGACAGACCGTTGACAACGTCGGCAGCAACGCGGGACCGCTGGAACTTCCACACCTCGTCAGCGGTGTAGAGGGTCGCAAGCTCCCGATCGTCATCAAGCCACGCCTTCAGCGCGTAGCGGGACTGCCGGGTAGACGGGTCGTAGTCGACGATCATCTGGGACGGGTGCTCCCAGGTCATCACCGGGTTCTCGTCCTCGTCGCCCCACACGAGGACACTCGAGCGACGGGCCACACGGGAGGTGAGGAACCCCTGTGATGCCTGGGAGGGCATCTCGTTGAGGTCCCACTGCCGCCACAGTTCCTTCTCGTCGGCCGACTGGACATCATCGTCGGCGCCGATCCGGAAGCCGTCCAGGGCGGTCCGCTCACCCGGCGCAGAGGCGACGACCCCGCACCAGTTGTCGGACCAGCCCTGGAACCGCTTGGCGTGGTCCTGGGACCACTCCTCCGACCCGAGGCGCAGCGGGTGCTTGCCGTCCGCGTAGTTCTCGAACCGGTTGATCTCCTGCCGGCGGTTCTTCAGCCGGCCATACAGGTCGTCGGTGATCTTGAGGGCTTGCTTGGCGGTCAGCGCCACAACACCCTCCTCACCGGACGTAGACGTAGGCGTCTTCGGACTTCCACAGGTCAGCCGCGGTGACATCGCCCGCAGCCTCGTGGGTGATGATCGACGCCACGGCCGAGTCGATCTTCTGCTGCTGGCTCGCCTTCGCCAGCACGTAGCGCTGATTAGGGCGCGGGGCTTTGCGGGCATTACGCATGTGGATCTTGGTGATCTCGCACCCGTCGTGGGTGAACTCGCTGTCGGCCTTGTTGACATCGGTTAGCATCCGCTCGGCGGCGGCGTGCATCTGGACGGGGCGATAGGTCTCCCAGCGGATCACGCGCTTCTCGCCGTACTTCTCGGCCCAGGCGTCCATCTCGGACTCCCAGCCTGGAGGGTCGCCGTACATGCGGATCACGTCGAACGTCTCGAAGACTTCCTCGAGTGCGGCGTGAACCTCGAGGCGAGGAACCTGGCCGTTATACCTGGCCGGGTTCCAGATCGTCGGACCACCCAAGGTGACCGGGGTGAACTGGAATCCGTCGCGCGTCTCCGCGCGCAGGGCCGTCCAGTCGTCCACATCCGAGCCGTCGAAGCCGAGCACGATCTGAGTGCGCTTGGGAACGGCGCGCGGCCTCTTGATCTTGCGGGCATCCCACTTCGCTCCGTCGATCCACGAGCCCATGCCGGCAACGATGCGGTTCCCGAAGAAGCGCTCCGCCTGGCCTGGGTCGCGCTCGAGGATCTCGGCCGCCTCGCCCTCGATCGAGTCGAGGTCGATGTGCTTCGAGCCGGCGTAGACGTGAGCGTGAATCCGCCGCCGCTCCGCCTTGACGGTGTACGACAGGCCGGCAGGGGGGAGGCGGTGGAAGCGGAAGATGTCCTTCGCCTGCGATTCCGAGGTGGTCTGGGCCACGGACTGCTCGGACGGGTCCCACGCGTTCGTGGTCTCCATTGAGCGGCCCGACATGCCCGCAACACCGCGGCGCTGCGTGTCTGCGACCTTCCGCATCTTGTTCGTGTCGGTCCAGATGCCCGTCTCGTCCTGCAGCGGGAAGGTGATCGGGTTACCCAGCCGGGACTGAGCCGACGAAGTGACGACGTCGATCCGGCCGTTGTTCGGGAGGCGGATGAAGCCCTCACGGACCTTCATCAGTTCGCCGAGCGGGCCGCCCTTCACCATGGCCTGGAGCGGACGGTAGACGTTGTCAGTCTGGTCCTCCGAGGTGGCGGTGATCTGGATCAGCGGGGTCGGCCAAGGCCTACCCTTCGCCTCGCCGGGCTCGTACTCGTACACCCACCCGCAGCCGCAGCCATGGTCAGCGCAGTCGTAGACATCGCCAGCCTCAGCCCAGCCGTCGAACACCGCCGGGCCGGCTCCTTCGTTCGCCACGATCGTCGCCGACCAAGGGCCCTTGCCGATCTTCTGCGGCGCCACGATCTGCGAACGGCGGTAATAGAACGCCGTCGCTAACTGCCCAACCTTCGCCCGCGGCTTCACCCGGTAGTGGTTCAGGGTGCACCACAGTTGCCAGTCGTACATCTCGAACGGATCGCGGCGGAGGAAGCCGAACCCATCAGGGACGATGCAGTGAGCGGAGATCCACTCCGGCGTGACCCACAGGGTGGGGAAGTCGACGACCCAGGCGTCAGCCTTCGGTGCCATCGCGGACGACCTGCATCCGCTGCTTCGCCGATGGTCGCGCCTTCGGCTTGGCTTCGCGCTTCACCGCAGTCTCATCCTCGGCGATCCGCCAGCGGTTCCGCATGAGACCCGGGAATGAGAGACCCAGCGCTTCCTGCATCTGCTTCACCAGGGTGCCTAGGTTCGTGGCGGCCCCAGGGACTTCCACCTCGACCAGCCGGCGCACGTACAGCGCGACCTCGAGGTGTTGCCCGTTCCGCTCCCACATCACCGACTGCGGCCGCCGCCACTCGATCTCCCACAGCTCGACCTCACGGGCGGACTGATCGGTGAGCGGCCAGGGCGGAATGTCGCCGTCTCGGCGGGCTGGCAGAATCGTCCACTCGCCATCGGTGGCGCGGTCGCGACGCTGCGCGTTCGGATCTGGTGCCGGGCCGGAATGCCCGCGAGCTCCACCACTGGCCATCTCGATCTCCTTCAGCCGCATTGCGCGGCATCGGGTTAGCAGTCACCTTGCGTGACCGCCCAATGTCTTAGAACCTGGCGCACCTCGGAAAGACCTCTCCGGCGGTTCTCTGTCTCCACGTAGGAGGGGCCACCCCCCACCCTGGGGTCACTTAGTGTGACG
>JGI10216J12902_102772442_pt1 | contig 28074 bp, 25 predicted proteins | sample KanNatreferecore_FD_12902 | JGI IMG/M metagenome (IMG submission 12902)
GTGGATACTGCAGCGGAAAATATGCTCAAAGGTTCGGGTCCCCTGGGAATATCAACTATCAGTTTCGCCGTTGGTTATTATTGCCTGGCAAAAGGCTATATGCAAAAGGCAAAGAAATATTTTAAAGATGCAGTTTCAACCAATCAGTGGTCCAGCTTTGGATTCATTGCAGCAGAAACGGAACTATCACGAATTACACGAATTAAGACGGATTAGAAGAGTCCTGGTTTTTTAGATTCTTCCTGACTGCCAACTGCGCAACTACCGCTGCAATTATCGACTTCAGTTTGCCCATTGCCTATTGCCTATTGCCATTATTCTCTGCGTTCTCCCCATCTCTGCGGTTATTTCTCTTCACCACCCCCATTTTCTCCCCGATCTTTTTGATATAACGTATAAAAAAAGGAAATTGCCCGAAAGGGATACTAACGATGATCACCGCCATAGGCCAGATGATAGTTATCAGGAAAATATAAATTACAGCCCAAAGCCAGTCGAGCCGGATCGCCAGCAAATTCATTATCTTTTTACCCAGGAACCCGGTCAGGCTTCCCCCGAGTGCAAATACAGTAATGATCAGTGCCAGTTGAAGGCCGCTGACCTTCCATTTTTTTTGTAAACGTTCAAACATTAATGTAAATACTATGGGTTTACCTGTCTCACCGAGACAAGGTGAATTCCAAATTAATTAATAGGAAATACTTACCGTCTCACCTGCCCTGTCTGCCGACAGGCAGGATTCCCGGCTATTCCTTTTTCACCCGGCGCAAAAGTGCAGAAAAATCATCCAACCTGGCGTTGATTTTTATTATCTGGCTGGTTTAATCACATCATTGACCTAATTATGACAAATAAAAATGGATCGCATTACAAAATGTAATTGAATCGGCTGAAATGCAGGCTGGTGGCGGCTTAAAAAATTATTTGACGTGTTAGTGATTTGTTAAGTTCCTGACTTATTTTTGCGGCGGATTCCCGGATTTTATCCACATTTTTCAGTATCAATTGCGTCTATGATTCCTCGTAAACCAATGGCCTTGAAACTGGCATTAACTGTACTCTCTTTTTTCATTTTTACGGCAATAAATAATGTTTTTTCTCAGGATGGAGCCGCGATTTTCCGGACACGTTGCGCCAGTTGTCATATCATGGGTAAGGTAGCAACAGGACCTGACCTGGTTGGCGTACTTGACAGATGGGGAGGAGATGTAAAGCGAATTCATGCCTGGGTAAAAAATTGGACGAAATCAGTTGCTTCAGGGGATTCCAGAGCAGTTGAAGTGTCAAAGGGCTCAGGGGACATGACGATTTTTGAAGGAATAATGACGGATGAAGAGATTGATGCTGTAATTAAATATGTTATCGAATGGAAGCCACCAACACCGGATCAAGGAGGGAAAACAGATGCCGGCGCCCCCCAAAAAGATAGTGGTAACGCCGTCATCTTCGGAGTGATCTCCCTGATACTTGGAATCATTGCATTGATCCTGATGCAGGTGAACAGCAACCTGAAAAAAATGTCAGATGATGTAGAAGGAATCCGTCGTCCCGACCCGGTTCCTTTCTATAAGAATAAAGTCTACATCGCCATGTTCGCCATCCTTTGCTTCACGATCATGGGATTCTACTTCAGCAAAGCCGCTATTGGATTTGGCCGCCAGAAAGGTTATCAGCCGATTCAACCGATTTATTATTCCCATAAAGTGCATGCAGGGATCAACCAGATCAGCTGCCTCTATTGTCATGGCGCAGCCTGGGAAAGCAAGCAGGCGGCTATCCCTGCGGTGAATGTTTGTATGAATTGCCATAAGACCATCACTGAATATTCTGCCAATAGTCCTAAGATATATGACGCTAACGGAGACATAGTGGATGGCACGGCGGAAATTGCAAAACTGCATAAATATGCCGGGTTTGATCCCAAGAATCCCAGTAAATGGGATCCTTCAAAAGCGAAACCGATCGTGTGGGAAAGGATTCACAATCTCCCCGACCATGTATATTTTAATCATTCCCAGCACGTGCGGATAGGGAATGTTCAATGCCAGACATGCCATGGTGAAATCACCGATATGCATGAAGTAAAACAGGCTTCAGAACTGAGCATGGGATGGTGTGTTAATTGTCACCGTGAAACTAAAGTAGCCTTTAACTATACTGGAACAACTGGTAATAAGTTTTATAGTATATATGAGAAATTCCATAACGATATCAGGGATGGTAAAATGGATAGCGTGACCGTAAAAGATATCGGTGGTTTGGAATGTCAGAAATGTCATTATTAGTCCACTCCCGATAACTATCGGCACAGCCGTCGGTTAAGGATATAAAGTATTTATGGATATTTCGAATCTCTTAAAGAATATCAAACTGATATATGAGCGACAACAAGTATTGGCAAAGTTTCGGTGAAGTGAATGACCCGGAGAAATTTCAAAAGCAGGTCCAAGATGAGTTTCGGGAAGAATTACCTTTTGAAGGTTTTGATGATGAAAGACTGATAGATGCCAAAGCGCCCCGCAGGGATTTTTTAAAATATCTCGGATTCAGCACAGCTGCTGCTACATTGGCGGCCAGTTGTAAGATTCCCGTGAGAAAAGCTATTCCTTATGCCAATAAACCCGAGAACCTGGTACCGGGCGTTGCAAAATATTATGCCAGCACTTACGTGCAGGATGGAGACGTGATCCCGGTGGTTGTAAAAGTAAGAGACGGCCGCCCGATAAAAATTGAAGGAAATGATCTGTGCTCTTTTACAAAAGGTGGTACAACGGCCCGCTCACAAGCTTCGGTCCTCGATCTGTATGATATGTACCGGGCGAAATTTCCCTTACACAAAACCGTTACAGGAACAGATAAAAAGGAAATAAAGTTCGCCGAGGTTCCAACCTTTGAAGCATTCGACAAAATGGTGGGGGATGCAATCAAAAACGCTACCGGTTCCAAAATTTTACTTACTTCAACAATAACTTCACCCACCACAAAAGATATAATTTCGAAGTTCCCCGATTTAAAACATGTTCAATACGACGCGGTATCATATAGCGGTATGCTCGAAGCAAATGAAGCCAGTGGTTTTGGCCGGAAACTCCCGACGTATCGATTCGAAACAGCTAAAGTGATCGTGAGCCTGGGCGCTGATTTTCTCGGTACCTGGTTGAGCGTTATCGAAAATGCACGTGGTTATTCCATTGGCCGGAAGATCGATGAGAGGAAACCGGAAATGAGCAAGCATTACCAGTTTGAAAGTTTCTTAAGCATGACCGGTTCAAGTGCTGATGAGCGGTTCACGCATCGCCCCTCCGAAACAGGTATGGTTGCGGTGGCACTGTTGGCGGCAATCGACGGAACAACATCGGCACCCGGCATTGGTGATAATAAATTGAAGAATGGTATCGCAAAAGTAGCTGCAGACCTCAAGGCACACAGTGGAGAAGCGCTGGTTGTTTGCGGCAGTAATGATAAGAATATACAACAGGTCGTAAATGCGATCAATAGTGCCATTGGGGCGTTTGGAAAAACGATTGATTTCAGTGCACCCGTCAATTACCGGCAGGGGATCGATAGCGAGATGAGCGATCTCATTACGCAAATGGAGGCTGGCGCTGTGGGTACATTAATGATATACGGTGCAAATCCCGTGTACACTCATTACGAAGGACAGTATGTGGACGGCAAATGGATCAGCCGGTTCGGTAAAGCCCTGGATAAAGTGCAGGTGAAGATCTCATTCAATGAAAAAATGGACGAGACAACAGAATTGTGCGAATATGTTATTCCCAATCATCATTACCTGGAAAGCTGGGGTGATGCGGAGCCAAAAGCAGGGTATACCAGTTTCATGCAACCGTGCATTTTCCCTTTATTTAAGACCCGTCCATACCAGACATCATTATTAAGATGGAGTGGCAATAACAAGGAGTATGAAACCTATTTCAAAGAATACTGGATAGCAAAACTCGGTGATGCGGGTTTTAATAAAGCGCTGCAGGATGGAGTAAAAGAAGATATTACTTCCCTTGCCGGTGGGGGATCATACAGTGGAGGCAATATTGCCGGCGCTGCAACGGCCATCTCAGGATTTAAAACAGGAACTGGTACGGAGGTGGTGTTGTATCAAAAAGTTTCGATGGGTACTGGTTCGCAAGCCGGGAATCCCTGGTTACAGGAATTACCCGACCCGGTTTCAAAAGCTACCTGGGACAACTATGCGCTTATTTCGATACCCATGGCAAATGAGCTGGGCATCAAATTGAATGCTGATTATGAATATTACCCCGAAAAGCCATTGGTAAGTATCAAAGTCGGTAATAAGGAAATTAAAGAATTACCCATACTGGTAGTGCCGGGTATGAATGCCCACACGATCGCTATTGCCGTAGGGTATGGAAGGAATGAAGGAATGGGTATCTCCGCAGCGGGTGTTGGCCAGAATGCTTACCCCTTGGCTGTATTCAACGGTGCAAACGTGGAATACTCCGTAGCCGGTGCCACGGTAACTAACCTTCACCGGAAATACAAACTAGCACAGACGCAAAAACATAATTCATACGAGGATCGTAAAGAAGTAGTCAGGGAAACCACGCTGGCTACTTTTAAGAAACACCCGAATACTATTCCGGAGTACCGGGAAGAACTCAAAAACGCATATTATAAAAATGCCAGCGGTGATTTCCGCCAGGCCACTTTATATCCACAGCACGAACAGCCGGGCATCAAATGGGGCATGAGCATAGATATGAATGCGTGTTATGGTTGCGGAGCATGTATTGTAGCCTGTCATGCCGAGAACAATGTCCCGGTTGTGGGTAAACGTGAGGTACTGCGTTACCATGATATGCACTGGCTACGCATCGATCGCTATTTTATTTCGGACGGGAAGGATCCCGATAACCTGAAGGGTGTGGTGTTCCAGCCTATGCTTTGCCAGCATTGTGATAATGCACCCTGCGAGAATGTTTGTCCCGTAGCGGCCACTAACCATAGCAGTGAAGGCATCAACCAGATGGCATATAACCGTTGTATTGGTACAAGATATTGCGCGCAGAACTGCCCGTTCAAGGTCCGTCGCTTTAACTGGGCAGATTATACCGGTGCAGACAGTTTCCCTGACAACCAGGATCAATCCATCGTCGGGAAACTGGATAACGTGGTGCACCAGATGAATGATGATCTTACCCGGATGGTATTGAACCCGGATGTTACGGTTCGTAGCCGCGGTGTCATGGAAAAATGTACTTTCTGTATACAAAAATTACAGGCTGCCAAGCTGGATGCGAAAAAAGAAAATCGAATATTGAAAGATGGCGATGCAAAAACAGCTTGCCAGACAGCCTGCATGACAAATGCAATTGTATTTGGTAACGCGCACGATAAGGACAGCCAGTTAGTTAAGGTTCGCGCTGATAATCCCAAGCGGAGTTTTTATGTGCTGGAACAATTGCATGTGCTGCCTAATGTCACTTACCTGGCCAAGATCAGGAATACAGATGAGATAATTGAAGATGCGCACCATGAAGGAGACAAAACATATAATGTAGATTCAAAACCTGATTCAACATTACCATCTGCGACTCACCCGGAGAGTGGGCAGCATTGAATTAAGGAATGAAGAATAAGTATATTAAAAAATGAATTGCGGGACCGAAAGTTCGAAGCAGGATAGATGAATAATTAAAAGCACGCAGCTTGGGGCGGCGTATAGCTAAAAGCTAACATACTATGTCATTACTCAGATATGAATCACAGGTAAGACCACCACTGGTTGAAGGGGATAAGGACTATCACCAGGTGACTGAAGATATTTGCCGACCGGTTGAAGCCAGGCCAACAAAAGCATGGTGGATCGGTTTCCTGATATCGGTTGCCGTCCTGGCTTTTGGGATCCTGAGCGTAACCATGGAGGTTATATATGGTACGGGCCAGTGGAACCTGCATAAGACTGTCGGTTGGGGTTGGGATATCACCAATTTCGTATGGTGGATCGGTATCGGTCACGCGGGAACCCTGATCTCAGCTATCTTACTTTTATTCCGCCAGGGATGGCGTACCGGTGTTAACCGCGCGGCGGAAGCGATGACGATCTTTGCAGTTATATGTGCCGGCCAGTTCCCGATATGGCATATGGGCCGGGTATGGAATGCATTTTTTGTATTGCCTTACCCGAATACAAGAGGCCCCCTCTGGGTGAATTTTAACTCGCCGCTTTTATGGGACGTATTCGCGATATCAACATACTTTACTGTATCCTTATTATTCTGGTACTCCGGTTTGATACCTGACCTGGCAACATTACGCGATCGCGCGAGGAAGAAATGGAGGAAATTATTTTATGGTATAGCAGCGCTTGGCTGGACGGGAAGTACCAAACACTGGCAACGCCATGAAGCGCTTTCGCTGGTATTGGCCGGTTTGAGTACACCACTTGTATTGTCAGTACACACTATCGTATCCTTTGACTTCGCGACGTCGGTAGTTCCCGGATGGCATACGACAATCTTTCCTCCTTACTTCGTGGCGGGAGCGATCTTCTCCGGTTTCGCGATGGTACAAACCCTGCTGGTAATAACCCGGAAGGTTCTTGGGTTGGAAGAATACATTACTATCGAGCACATCGATGTAATGAATAAAGTTATTGTGCTCACGGGTTCCATCGTAGGTATTGCATATCTCACGGAACTTTTCATGGCCTGGTATTCAGCCGTGGAATATGAGAACTTCGCTTTCTTCGAGAACCGGTTAAACCTGAACAGCCCCTATGGCTGGAGCTACTGGATCATGATGGGATGTAACGTACTGTCGCCACAGATTTTCTGGTTCCGTAAAATGAGAAGAAGCCTGATATTGACCTTTTTCATGTCAATATTGATCAATATAGGTATGTGGTTCGAGCGGTTCGTGATCATCGTTACTTCAGTGTATAGGGATTACCTGCCAAGTGCCTGGGCAACTTATTATACGCCGACGATCTGGGAAGTTGGATTTTACATGGGAACATTCGGTTTATTTTTTACCTGTTATTTCCTGTTCTCGAAATTCTTCCCGGTGATAGCACTGGCAGAGATCAAACATATATTGAAGCGAAGCGGGGAGCATTATAAAGAAAAGATGGATGAACTTGAAGAAGAGAGTACGGAAGAGTTCGTTGAGAAACATGGACATGATCATGGAGCGTAAAGAATTGGGGAAAGTAGAATTGGGGAATTGGGAAATCTGCAATTTCAAAATTTCCCAATCCAAAATTTCAAAATAGAATTATGGCAGTAAAAAAATTTATTTCAGGAAATTTTTACGACGAAGCAGTATTGTTCCCGGCGGTAAAGAAAGTACGTCGCGCGGGTTATAAGATACACGATGTGTATACGCCGTTCGCTATCCACGGATTGGATAAAGCGATGGGATTGCGTGATACCAGTCTTCATACGGCCGGGTTTATTTATGCGATCACGGGTACGGCGACGGCAGTTGGATTTATTACCTGGGCCCTTACCGTCGACTGGCAGCTTAACTTTGGTGGTAAACCGTTCTTTTCATTGCCTGCATGGATTCCCATCACGTTTGAATTGACTGTATTATTTTCTTCTATCGGGATGGTGCTGACATTCTGTTATCTCTGCCAGCTGGCCCCCTTCGTGAAGAAAGATCATTTTAACCTGCGCTCTACGGATGATACGTTTGTAATGGTGCTTGAATGCACCGATAAAACAAACGAGGCAGAAGCCATGAGTTTTTTACAAAGTATCGGCGCGAGCGAAACACAGGTACAATACAAGGAAACAGGCTGGTGGCTGGGACGCTATGATAAGAATACAAGGAGGTTTGAAAGAAAAGACTTGTCCGGGGCGGGAGAACCAGTTCATTTATAATTATAATCAACAGATGATGAAAAAAAGCTGGATCATAACGGGGTTGATTGCAATGGTCGTCGTAATGGTAAGCTGTAGCAAAGTTCGGCGGAGTCCCGGGCGCGTATACATGCCCGATATGGCTTATAGTCGTGCATATGAGACGTATGCTTCAACAGAAGAACTTCGGAATAAAGGAGTGAATTATTCTGCAATGCCGGTTCCGGGTACTATTGCACGCGGAGATATGTTTCCCTATACGGTGACCAATGATTCAGCCGGGTATAATGCATCAAAGACCGTCGTAAATCCATTACCGGAGCTGAATGCAAAACAATATCTCGAAGCAGCCAGGTTATATCTTGTTTATTGCGGAATATGTCATGGTAGCAAACTGGATGGCAACGGGCCATTATATAATGATGGAAAAGGACCTTTTGCTGCGGCACCGAAAAACCTGATGCTGGACGACGCCAAAGCACTAGCCCCCGGAACGATGTATCACGTCATTACATATGGAAAGGGAGCAATGGGCAGCTATGCTTCACAATTGAGCCCGGAACAGCGTTGGATGGTCGTTCATTATATAAAAGAAAAACAATCGCTGACTACTGCAGGCACACCGGCGCCGGGTGCGGACAGTGCCGGTGCGAAACCGGTTGTAAAAGATACAACCGGCGCCAGGTAAAATAGTATTTGAAGAATCATAAACGAACACAGATGTCAATAAGGGAAAAATACATAGTACCAAAAAGATACAATACCATCGCCATAGCTATGATGCTGATCGGCTTGCTGGCGATTATCGGTTTGTATTTAACGCATGGTGCAAAGGATGATGTACATAAGCAGGCCCGTTTCTGGGGATCACTGCTGCAGAACAGCATTTATTTCTTATTGGTTGTAAATGCCGCAATGTTCTTTATATGCGCAACCACGCTGGCCTGGGGCGGTTGGCAAATGGCATTCCGGCGCGTTTCAGAAGCAATCTCGGCCTGTGTCCCTATCATTGGACTTATAAGTTTTGTTATCCTTATGGCTATCGTTTTTGGGAATAACCACGAATTGTATCATTGGACCGATACGGAACACGTGAAGCATGATAAGGTACTGAGTTTCAAAAAAGGATTCCTTAACAAAAGCTTTTTTACCGGCATGACGATTTTCACTATCGTCTCCTGGTCACTGCTGGGCTGGAAGATGAGAAGGATATCGCGCAGTATTGATAATACGCCACTGGGTGTGGAAGAAGGAAAAAAATATATCTGGAAGAATACCGTATGGGCGGCACTATTCATTGTTGTTTTTGCATTGACTGTTATGTCTTCCATACCCTGGTTATGGTTAATGAGCATCGATGCACACTGGTACAGCACCATGTATAGCTGGTATACTTTTGCCAGCACATTTGTCGCCGGCATCGCGCTTATCACCCTATTTGTTGTTTTCCTGAAGAATAACAATTACCTGGAACTGGTCAACGAAGAGCATCTTCATGACCTGGGCAAATTCATGTTTGCATTTTCCATCTTCTGGACCTACCTGTGGTTTTCACAGTTTATGCTTATTTGGTACGCCAATATTCCTGAAGAAACAACTTATTTCAAACCCAGGGCGCAGGGTATATATAGTGGTGTCTTCTGGTTGATGTTTTGTATTAATTTCCTTGCACCTATCCTTATATTAATGAGAAGAGGTTCCAAGAGAAACTATACGACAATGACTTTCATGGCGCTGCTGATCATTTTCGGTCACTGGCTGGATTTTTTCCAGATGGTGTTCCCGGGTCCGTCACCCGATCATGTGCCGACATTGTTATGGGATTTTGGAGTGGGAATGGGATTTGTGGGATTAATCATGTTTGTTACCGGCCGGACGCTGAGTAAATGGCCCCTGCTGGCAAAGAATCATCCGTTTGTGAAAGAGAGTGTAATTCATCATACATAATTATTGTTTTGTCATCCCAACCGCGTGTCGCCAAAGCTTTAGCAGTGGCGCAGTGCAACGGGGGATGGAAATTAGATATATAGATTATGCAAACATTTTTCATAGTAGCGATCCTTGGCCTGGGCTTTCTGATCACGTTCCAGATTGCAAAGGCCAGTGAATATGTGGCGGTTTTACGGGGCGAAGAAAAAGCCCGCAAGCAAACCAACAGGGTGAATGCATTTATGCTGCTGGCATTCCTGATCCTCGGACTGATCGGTGTTTATTACTGCAATGAGGAATTAAAAGGAAAAATCCTCGGTGAACCAGCATCTGATCATGGCGTGCTGATCGACAGGATGCTCTACATCACGATTGCGATTACCGGGATTGTATTTATTATTACACAGGTGGCTTTATTCTGGTTTGCTTTCAAATACCAGGAATCTGATAAGCGCAAAGCCTATTATTACCCGCACAATAATAAACTGGAATTCATCTGGACCGTTATACCCGCCATTGCTTTAACAGTGTTGGTTGGATTCGGCCTGATCTATTGGTTCAAAGTAACGGGAAATGCTCCCAAGGATGCGATGATCGTTGAAGTAACAGGAAAACAGTTTGGCTGGGAATTCCGGTACCCGGGTAAGGATGGCGTTTTAGGGAAGAAATATTTTAAGAATATTGATCCGGCAAAAAATAATCCTGCAGGACAAATATGGGAAGACGAATTCAACCATGATGATGTATGGATGGAGCAGGAAATGCATCTCGTTGTCAACCGGCCTGTAAAACTTGTGATCGGTTCAAAGGATGTGATACACGATGTGGGACTTGCACATTTCCGGATGAAAATGGATGCAGTACCGGGCACTCCTACCACCATGTGGTTCACGCCAAAGTATACTACCAAAGAAATGGCTGAAAAAACAGGAAAAGCAAATTTTGTATATGAGCTATCCTGTGACCAGATGTGCGGTAAGGGACACTGGGGTATGCGCGGAGTAGTTGTAGTCGAAACGCAGGAAGAGTGGGATGCATGGATGGCTTCGAAGAAACCACAGTACCTGGTGGCTCACCCGGCCGATACCACCGCGAAGAAAGATTCGATGATCGGCAGGATACAGGGTGGAAATTCGCAGCCCCGGATGAAAACAAGTAATAATTAAGATGGCCGTTAGGCCGTTAAAATAAAAGATTATGAGTGAAGCATTGAATGTACACCCCGGAATGGCCGCACACGCGGTGCATCACGATGACCATCATGGTCATCACAAGGAGACCTTTATATCGAAGTACATCTTCAGCATGGATCACAAAACGATCGGGAAACAATTCCTGGTCACGGGTATAGTGTGGGCGATTATTGGAGGTTTGTTTTCGGTATTGTTCAGGTTGCAACTGGGTTATCCTGATCAAACCTTTCCCATCCTGGAGACTTTTTTTGGTAACTGGGCAAAAGGCGGCCAGATACAACCGGAATTCTATTATGCATTGATCACTATGCACGGTACCGTGCTTGTATTCTTTGTACTGACGGCGGGTCTTAGCGGTACCTTTGCAAATATTCTTATTCCCCTGCAGGTAGGTGCGAGAGATATGGCTTCTCCCTTCCTGAATATGCTTTCGTACTGGTTCTTCTTTATGGCCAGTTGCGTGATGATCTCTTCTTTATTTATTTCAACCGGACCGGCGTCGGGAGGATGGACCGTATACCCGCCCCTCAGCGCACTCGGCCAGGCTGCTGAAGGTTCCAAGCTGGGTATGGACCTTTGGATCGTGAGTATGGCACTCTTCGTCGTTTCGTCATTGCTTGGGGGATTGAATTATATTTCTACCATCCTGAATATGCGTACAAAGGGAATGAGCATGACGAGGCTCCCGCTCACCATCTGGGCACTTTTCTTTACAGCTATTCTTGGCGTATTATCATTCCCCGTGTTGTTATCCGGGTTGATCCTGTTACTGTTCGATCGCAACCTGGGTACAAGCTTCTACCTGAGCGATATTGTAGTGAATGGTGAGATATTGCCGAATGAGGGCGGCAGCGCCATCTTGTTCCAGCACCTGTTCTGGTTCCTGGGACACCCGGAGGTTTATATTATCATACTGCCCGCTATGGGAATGGTATCCGAAGTGCTGTCGGTAAACAGCCGCAAACCAATTTTCGGTTACATGGCCATGTTAGGTTCGTTGTTCGCCATCACAATCCTGGCCTTCCTGGTTTGGGCGCACCATATGTTTGTTACGGGATTGAATCCCTTCCTGGGATCCATTTTCGTATTGCTGACCCTACTGATCGCGGTGCCATCCGCTATCAAGGTCTTTAACTGGCTTACTACCTTATGGCGGGGCAATATCCGTTTTACGCCGGCTACTTTATTTGCTATTGGTTTCGTGAGCTTATTTATTTCCGGGGGATTGACGGGTATCTTCCTGGGTAATTCCACGATTGACATTCACCTGCACGATACAATGTTCATCGTAGCGCACTTCCACATCGTAATGGGGGTGGCCGGTATGTTCGGCATGTTCGCCGGGATCTATCATTGGTTCCCGAAGATGTTCGGACGTTACCTGAACAATACCCTCGGCTTTATTCATTTCTGGGTTACCATGATCGGGGCTTACCTTATCTTTTGGCCCATGCACTACCAGGGATTAGCAGGTATTCCACGCCGTTATCTTGATAAAAAAGGCTGGGTGTCTTTCAACGGATTCCCTGAACTGGATAAAATGATAACAATAGTTTCCATCATCGTATTTGCAGTACAGCTCATGTTCGTGTTCAATTTCTTCTATTCCATTTTCAAGGGAAGAAAAGTGACCACGCAGAATCCCTGGGGTGCCAATACACTGGAGTGGACCACGCCGATCCGCCCTGGTCACGGTAACTGGGAGGGAGAGATCCCGGAAGTGCATCGCTGGGCGTATGATTATGGTAAGGATGGACGGGAATTCATACCGCAAACCGAACCGATCGGGGCGAATGAGAGTAAACATTAATTGGGAAATTGCCGATTGGGAATTCTCAAAATTTCCCAATTTCAAAATTCCCCAATTCATAAAGGTTCTTTATATGCGAAGGTCACATGAATAAGATTAAAGATTATTTATCACTGATAAAACCTTCGCTGAGTATCATGGTGGTCTTCAGCAGCGTGATAAGTTTTTTGCTGACACCGGGAGCGGATAGTTATGTGGACATTTGGAAAAGGATACTCTTGCTCTTTGCAGGTGGGATGCTGGTTACAGGCAGTGCCAATGCCATCAACCAGGTAGTTGAAAAAGATACCGATGCCCTGATGAAACGGACGTCCAAGCGTCCGGTAGCAGCAAGAAGAATGAGTGTACAGGAAGGATGGGCTTTCGCTATCATAACCGGTGTGGCCGGGGTTTTTATATTGGGTTATTATTTCAACTGGCTGGCGGCAGGATTGGCAGCGTTCAGTTTGTTCCTTTATGCATTTATCTATACGCCATTGAAAAAAATAAATTCAATTGCTGTATTGATGGGTGCTGTACCGGGAGCACTGCCCTGCCTGATCGGCTGGGCGGCAGGCGATGATACGTTGTCAACCGGGGGATGGATTTTATTTGCGTTCCAGTTCTTATGGCAGTTTCCTCATTTCTGGGCAATTGCATGGGTGGCACACAAAGACTATTCAACGGCAGGATTTAAGCTGTTACCATCGCAGGAGGGACCGACAAAATTCACAGCAATGCAGACAATAGCGTATTCGCTGTTGTTGCTGCCGGTTTCATTGGCGCCTTTTTTTACCGGCATGTGCAATTATGATAATACACAGGGAGTGATCAGCCTGGTATTGATAGGTGCGGCGAATGTATTTATGATCGGCAGATGTGTGATGTTATACCGGAAAATGGATGTGGCCTCTGCGAGGAAAGTGATGTTCGGGAGTTATATGTATTTGCCGGTGGTGATGTTAGCTCTTTTATTAAGTAAGACACCGCCAACCCCTAAAGGGGAGTTGGGAAGTTTTCTGAATCTTGTACATACCATGGTTGTTTAAAAAGTTTAGAGCAGAATAAATGGTTAGCGATATAAAATTGAAAGAGTTTGAAAATTCCCCGTCAGGGAGAAGGGGTAAAAAAATCCATCCCCACAAATTCACCATGTGGGTGGCGATCGCAAGTATCGTGATGATGTTTGCCGGTTTGACAAGTGCTTTTATTGTTAAGAGTAATCAAACCAATTTTAAACTCGTTACGATACCAAAGATCTTTTGGGTGTCAACAGCGGTGATCATTGCAAGTAGTATCACCATCCAGGTGGCGTTAAGATCTTTTAAGCAACGGGAAATGAATAAGTACCGCATGTGGATCGGCGTAACGCTTTTGCTCGGAGCAGCATTCGTGTTATTGCAATGGCTCGGATTCGGGGAACTTTGGGCGGCAGGTATAACATTCAAAGGTTCCGGAGCAGGTCAGTTCCTGTACGTAATCTTTGGTTTGCATGCGATCCACGTGATAGGGGGAGTAATTGTATTAATGGTCATGTTTATTAAAGCATTCACGGGAAGTGTGAAGTTGTATAGTTCGGTACCCGTGGAAGTAGCAGCCACTTACTGGCATTTTGTAGATGCGTTGTGGCTCTACCTGCTGGTATTTTTTATGCTGATTGGGGGGAGTTAGAGATAGTTCACGGATTCACGGATTCACGAGTTCAAGGAAGATAGATTATAAACTGGATTAAAAAGTATTATGGCAACACAAGCAACAGTACATCAGACCAAATGGTGGAGTGGCGGGAAAAGCCCCTTCAACATGGAGTATGGCAAACTGATGATGTGGTATTTCCTGATGAGTGACGCATTCACCTTTGGCGCATTCCTGATATCATATGGATCAATCCGGTTCAGCCAGAATTTCTGGCCGGATCCGAATGTCGTATTCAATGCATTCCCGGGCGCTGGTCATGCTAATCTGCCCCTTGCATTTGTGAGTGTGATGACCTTTATTTTGATCATCAGTTCCGTAACGATGGTACTGGCGGTGCATGCCGGCCACAAAGGTGACAGAAGAGGTGTGATCAAATGGATCGCCTGGACGATCGTTGGCGGTCTTGCGTTCCTTGGCTGCCAGGCATGGGAATGGCATCACCTGCTGACTGGTGAACATGTAGTATTAGCAAATGATAAACTTGATCTTGCTGTGCAGAATATGCGTGGTAATCCGTGGGGTGAACTGGTAGAGAACCATGCGAAGTTGACAGCAGCACTAAATAATACACCTCATGATGCACTTGTTCAAATTGTGCATAGTCATGATCATTCACATACATTAAAAGAGCTATCCGCAATGTCCGATGCGCAATTGAGGGCAATGATTGACCCGGCCGAACTGCACATACGTGAAAAAGGACCGGTGGCTTTTGGAGGTTATTTCTTTGGTATCACGGGCTTCCACGGTTTCCACGTTTTTTCCGGGGTCATCATCAACACCGTTATGCTGATCATGACCCAGAAAGGTGTGTTTGATAGAAAAGGACATTATCTTATGATCGAAAAAGCAGGATTGTACTGGCACTTTGTGGACCTGGTTTGGGTATTTGTCTTCCTGTGTTTCTATTTGATTTAAAAGGAATAAACAATAAAACATTTGTCATCCTTCGTAGCGAAGGAGAGTATTAAAAAAAATATGGAACATTCAACTATACATCCCGAGGTAACGTTTGAGCACCAGCATTCGGATGCTGAATTCAAGCGGCGGATACGGAAGACAACGATATTGTTGTCAGTCATCACGGTCATTGAGCTTGGATTCGGCCTCACTATTTATGGCTTGCACAAGAGTGATGTCAACAGGGATATGCTGATCCTTTTCTTTAAAGGGGTGGTGTGTATATTGACATTGGCCAAAGCTTATTATATCGTATCTGTGTTCATGCACCTCGGGGATGAGATCAGGAACATGATCATGACTATCGTGGTGCCGCTGACACTGTTTATCTGGTTTATCATTGCTTTCGTGGCCGATGGAAATTCGTATAAGAATCTTCGCAATAAGTATGATAAGCATTTCAAAGAAACCACGATGCCGCTAAAAGAAAGGAAGAAAGAAGAGGCGAAAGAAATCCCGGTTGAGAAAAAAGGCGGGAAGGAATAGGAATAGTTTAAAGGTTTAAGAGTTTATAAGTTTAAACTCTTAACTTTTTCAAACCATTAAACCGACTCTTTCGATTTAAGCGGTTTAATGGTTTTTCATATAAAGTCTCCTTAATATAAATAACGTGAACACGAAATCATTATATGCCGTGATGCTGGCACTGCTGCTCCCCCTGGTGGCATATTTTATTGTGAAGAAGAAAAGCGAGACGGCAGTGACCATGCCGCGTCATTACCTGCCGGATTCCGTATTCGCCATCACCAAAAAAGGAAAGAAAACTGAGGATACCCTATGGCACACCATGGGAAAGTTCAGGTTAACCAACCAGGAAGGCAGGACCGTTGGCTGGGATGATCTCAAGGGAAAAATCGTGATCGCAGATTTTTTCTTTACACACTGTCCGACGATCTGCCCGGGAATGACACGTAATATGAAAAGACTCGCTGAATCCATACATAATGGTCAGCGCGTGGGCGACCGGACCAATAAGCAGGTACATTTCCTTTCTTTTAGTATTGATCCCGAAAGAGATTCAGTAGAGCGCCTGAAATACTGGGCTGACCGCTTCCAGATAAATCCTGAACAATGGTGGCTGCTTACCGGGGATAAAAAAATGATCTATGACCTGGGTTTCGAAGAAATGAAGATCGGGCTCCTTGATGGGCAGGGGGTGGATACAAATTTCATGCATAGTGACCGGTTCATATTGATCGATAGCAACCGTCATGTACGCGGATATTATGACGGACTGGACTCTACGGCATTGGGCCGTTTATCCAATGACCTTGTGCTGCTCACTATGGAAAAAGATCCAAAGGCAAAAAGTTTTTGGGCAGGCAAGTTTCAATTGATCGCCGTAGTGGTACTGGTCACTATGATGGCACTGGCGGTCTTCTTTTATGTTTTCAGAAAAAAATCATAACCATGCTGCCGGCAGTTTGGAAAAAAAATGACCGGAAGGCAAGGATAATGATCATTGCATTTTCCATTATTATATTCTTGGCGATAATGCTGTTGGGGCGTGTAAAACTTAACCTTGACCCGGGTTTCAACGTGCATGTTTTTGCGGAACTGAATGCGGTCATAAATTCTACTGTCGCCTTATTACTGGTGTTCGGTTTGATCCTGGTGAAACAGAAAAAATATCTCTTTCATAAGAAAGTGATGATGGCGGCCATGTTGCTTTCCATTTTGTTTTTGCTCAGTTATGTCTGTCACCATTTATTCGCGGGAGAAACCAGGTTTGGGGATGTTGATCATGATGGACTTGTCACAGCAACAGAAAAAGCTGCAGTGAAAACCTCGCGCATTATTTATTATATTTTATTGGGCACTCATATTCCCCTTGCCGGCATTATCCTTCCTTTTATTCTATTTACTGCTTACCGTTCCATGATAGGTGAATTTGACCGGCATAAAAAACTGGCGAGGATCACGTGGCCAGTATGGTTATATGTGGCGGTGACCGGTGTGGCGGTATACTGGATGATAAGTCCATATTATAGTTAGATCCTTATTTTATTTCTCTTCCCAATAGGTATCTGTCAGAGTTTATCGTAGCAGCCTTTCCCACAAAGGCCACTAAAACAAATACACACAAAGACCACAAATAATGTCGATGTATTATTTGTGGTCTTTGTGGAAACATTAGTGGTCTTTGTGGGCAACAGGTTACGGATGAGATAGAAGGATTCATCTAAGCACTTCTAATGATGCAACAGAATTAATTGCTAGTTCAGGTGGAATGACTGGAGCACCGGCGAGTAATGGAGGACTATAACTGGCGGGTATGGTGAATGCATAGATCCTTGTCGCATTCTGGTCTTCACCTCCGGTTGTTATATCACACACAAAACTTCCATCGCAATTAATACGTGATACAGGATCAGTAAAGGTTGGTTTAATCCACCATCCCCCGCTTATATAAATGTAAACAACGACCCGGTAAAGAGAAGGCAGCACTCCCCTGGCAATACCTTCCAGGTTTTGGAATGATCCCAAAGGCGGTACCGTTGTAAAATGCAATGAAGGCGGGTTGGAAAGAATTGCTATGGTATCCAGCGCCCAGCTGTTAGGAATGATTTCTCCATTGAATACACGCTGCATATTTGGTTTTAGTGAACCACCATTTTTATACCAAATACCCCAGTTCGGTCCTACATCTCCTTCATGAGCTATTTTCCATTGCTCGTCAAAAGATGAAAAGTAAAAGTATTTCACATTGTTTTGCCTGGCCCATGAAACGAAGCCGAGAAAATACGTATTCGCATTCGGTAGTGAGGGAATGGCATTCCCAATAGGACTTCCGCCGCTGGCCCAGCCGGTTTCAGCAACAACTACTTCCTTTCCCTGGGAAACAGCCTGAACACTTTTATAGGCAATATGAACAAAATTAACAGCACAGCTTATACTGATTCGTTCCCATAGAGGATAAATATGAACGAATATTATATCGACAGCGTTTACAAGATCGGGATTAGTTAAGAAAGTTTGGTATACATCTCCTGTTGTTACAGGAATACCCGGGAGGGCAGCCTTTACCTGGTTAATATAACCTATGAGTTGTGCCTTTGTTAGATCACCTCGCAGTAATACCTCGTTTCCTACCACAGCCACATCGATTTTCCCGGCGAGGCCCTGGGCTATCAGGTTTGCAATCTGAACCTGGTTATTGACCAGGTCATTACTGAGCCATGCACCCGCAGCAACTTTTAATCCGAACTGGTGGGCAATACCACCGATATTTTCCAGGCCGTCAACGCTTCCATATATTCGGATCCAGTTAGTATATGGGGATATTTTTTGAAGGAGATAAGTGATTTGGGCCTGGCTTATTTGTGTTCCGTAATCCGGGGATTGACCATCATAGTAAGGCGAAAAACCTATTCCATACATTTTGTAACCCGGGATCACAGCAGTGGTAAAGGAAATTGAATCACCGTATACTGTCACTGAACTGCTATTGGTAGCATATGCTTTCAGGTAATAAGTTGTATTGGGCAGTAAGCCGGTTAAATGACTTATAAAACTTCCTGTACCGGCGCCATCTATAGTTTTTGGATTCGCGATTGTAGGAGAGGGAGAAGTGCTATAACAAACTCCGCGGCTTATTATCGGGATCCCGCCATCACTCGTGATATTGCCACCACTCCATGCACCGTTTGCAGTAATAATATTTGCAGGTATGGTTGTAATCGTGGCGGTGGTAGTTGTTGATGCGGAGGTCATAAAACTTACTTCGGCGCCATAACTCAACCCGGCACTGTTATAAGCCACAGCCCTGATATAATATGTAGTATTCGGCAGTAAACCGGTAAGTGAACATTGAAAACTTCCCGTTCCTGTACCGGTAGTTAATATTTTAGTTGTTACTGCAGTATCAGGGTTATGGGTTTGCCCCCAGCAAATACCTCTTTTAATTACAGGTGTACCGCCTTCGCTTTGTATAGTTCCACCGCTCGTAGCCGAATTGCTTGTTATCAATGAAGCTGCGGTGGTAGTTAACACCGGTGGTGTAACGGAACCACCGGTGGTGACGGGAATAACAGGAGAGCCGGGATTTTGTGTGGGCACAACTTTTTTGCAACCAGAAAAAAGCAGGAATACAAAAAGCAAACACTGGCTGGTAAGGTGGTGACTTTTCATACACAATAATTAAATTGAATTAAATAAGATTCGATAAACGGTTCGGCAGGGTTAGGGGCAGTAGTCTTATATTTTCCGGAGCCTGCACCTTGCTCATTTTTCAGCGATTGCTGGTTCAGGATTTAAAACATAATTCCGTTCCATATCCTCTTCCGAAATGTCGGATAGTGGTATGAACCTGTCACAATCCCAAACATATTTTTGATCAAAGCCTTCCAGTGCATAACACAATACGATCGTGCGGTCTGCACCATACCCATTGCAGGTCCTTGTTGTATTGTATATACAGTTTTCTTTTACCCGGGGAGTCGCAGAGAAATCGCCAGGCCTGATTTTGTCATCAACACAAAGCACCTTCATAGTTTAAAGTTTTATGTTAGTTAATAGTTATACTGGAGAATATTTATTTTATATAACTTTAGGACCGATCACGAAGCTTTGTCATTTAGTGAAACTTTATCCGTTGACAAACATACAATAGACAACAGGTGATAGTGGTTCTTTCCCAATCCCTTCCCAATCCCTTCCCAATTCCTTCCCTAACGTTTTCATTTTAAAAATCATAAACCTGATCTCAATTTAATATCATGACGGAGCATAAAGATGAACGGGAAAAAGCCGAAGCTTATAGACTTTATATCCTGGATCAATGGAAGACCGGGGGATTGAAAATCAGCGAGAAACATTGGGAACCGGGCTGGGGAGAGTTTAATCCTAACAAAAGAGAAGATATCAATGCATTACTTAAGAGAGCCGGAGTCTTAAAAAAAGACCCGGGACAATATTTGTCAAAAATTTTCCAAGGGAAAAGATCAGGGTTTAATATAACTCTGCTTTCTGATCTTGCTGCATATCTGGGAATTTTTAGTTACTCAGTATTTATTAAGAACCACCCACTATTAAATAAGTATGTTCAGAGACTCAATAAGGCGGAAATGAATTTATCGGGTGTATACAAAGGATATTATCTCGATAGGTATTTTGACGAAAGCGGCGGTACGTTACGAACTTTATTACTCCAGGCAGCTGTACCGGGCGATGTAATAATTGATGATGGAGAGCCGGGGCACAGTCCACACAAAGGGCGTAGTTTTTTATATCAAAATGGGCAAATTCTTTTAATAACAGGGGACGCTACTTTTGATGGCAGTAAGATTCCGAGATATCATATCGTATTAAAATTACCCAGGGAAGCCGGGCGCTCAGATATGGAAGGAATAGTCGGGGGATATAGTAAAATGAATATCCCTTTCACTACAATGATCTGGCTGGTAAAATTGCCTTACACGACCATAGAATCAGCTAAAAACGGAGGGGAGAAGATTGAGAATTTTACATTAGCCAAACAAAAGTCGAAAGTTTTTGAAAAAATAATTCATAAGAATGAAGGCATACTCAGTTTTTTTCTAAGTAATAAATTCTACAGCTCGGCCCGCGAATGTTTGTTGGAGGAACTCAAACCAGGGAAAGAAGTTTCAACTGAAGAAATCCCTGAAGGGTTGTTTTTTATCTATGCTTTCTCGTCATATAAAAGAGGTATTGTCAGGTACCCACTCTTATTATATAAAAATGGTGTGGCGAAAATCAAAACACATAAGGGCACTATAGAAGGTACCGCGAGAATGGCTATTGAAAATGAGTACCTAATTCTTGATTTTCTAAATTATCCAGGTAAGAAGCCCTTTATGGGGGTATTTATTGCATATACACAACTTATTGAAACAGCAGAATTTATTCCCGCGGTCTCAGCACGAATAAATGACAAAGGACACCCACAGGCCAAAAGGGAATACATGGTTCCATTTCGTGTGGGTAAAGGAAACTATTTTGATAAACATGTAAATGAATTTGAGGAAAGTGAATTTGAATACTTTTTTTATGACAGCTTACGATATAATGAGTTGAAGAAATTAAACTCAAATATTTCATCGCTCTTTGGCCGTGAATATAATTTGCTTGTTCAATCGACAAGTAATCTCAACCCTGATGATATTTTCAATCGTGAGAAATTCGATAAAATATATTTTAACCAGGCCATCATCGAATTTTTAAAAGAAAACAAAGATCTTAAAGAAGTCAGGCGATATTTCAGGTTGGCCCTTCAACATGGTCTCTTTATTGAAAACAGATATGAAGTATACCTTATGGAGTTTTATAAAACGTTGTGTTTGGATAAAGATAAGATCAAGGCCATAAAAGATAAATTCAAATCACTGTATAATGAATTAAAAGAAGAATATAAATCAGGGAAAAATAACACATTATAAATATCAGACCTCCCGCAATACTGGCAGGGCTATATCTTCCCCCTCCATTCCTCCTCCTCCGCTCTCCTGGCCAGTGCTTTTTGTTTCAATAGCGCTGGAATTTGCTCGATATATATCACTACGACTATTACTACGGAATAAATAAAAAGCAGTAATACGACAAGTGAAAAAACATAATTTTTTATAAGTACCCATTCTGTAGCCATTGAAAGTATGGCGCTGGCAATCAATAAAACCGGGGATATGGTCTGCTGGAAAGCAAGCAGGATATAAGAAATGATAATGAATATGTAAACGCCTGTCATTGCGAAAGTGATCCAATGTGCGCGTGTGATCATCATATGCTGAACCAGGCAGGTAATGCCAAGCAGGGCTCCAAAAGTACCGGCATAACTACAAAGATCCTGTTGACGACTGGTTAACGGATTGAGTTGGGAATGGTGCGACATTTTTATAAAAGGGTTGTTGAGACGTAACACGAGTCAAGACATTAATTCATCTATCGGGTCCCAAAAATGTTTTTTGAAATCTACTACCTGATCGTCTTTTACTTTGATGCCCTCTTTTTTCAGGAGCTTTTCCATCATACCCGGCGGGGAAAAATGATGCTTGCCGGATAAGATACCAAGACGGTTTACAACGCGGTGTGCAGGTACTTTGGGTCGAACGCGACCGGCGCCGTTCATAGCCCATCCCACCATCCGGGCGGAGGATTTTGTTCCCAGGCAAGCCGCAATTGCGCCATATGAGGTTACTTTTCCTTTAGGAATCTGGCGCGCGACTTCAAATACCAATTCAAAGAAATTCTCATCCCTTTTCCCAGAAGGTTTCACCGTCTTTAACTTAGCCGATGATTTTTTTGCACTCATGTCGTGAAGATAAAGAAAAGCGGGTTTCTGTAAAATCGTGACGTCGTTGCTGAATCCCAGATGCGGGACCTAAAGATTTCGAGTCAATAATTACCTAACTGCTTTAGGGATCGCATATCCCTTATTGTGTTTTTGCAATTGGTGCGGCGACACCCGCTGACACCTTTTTTAAATACATCAGTTCGCCCCTTGTAGCAGTAAAATGAGGGGTTCTCTCTTCATCCAGGAAAAGTTGCCATTTCATGGTATTGTCTCCAAACACCTGGACCAGACTTTTTATATGCAATACCCCGATTGAATCGGGCACCGTAAAATCAAACCAGGAAGGTGATTTCGAAAGATCCATTGAATAACTGATGATCTTTTTTTTCTCACCCATATAATTGAGATAGATATTGGAACTGTCAATAACCTCCAGGTAAGCGCCAGCGTCTTGGCCGGCGATGGCCCAGCGACCAGTCAGGTCCTGGAACCTTTTGACCTGTGCGGAACCGGCAAGTGAAATGAATAGAGAAACAAATAATATGATAAGTGATTTTTTCATGTGTTGAAATTCGTATAATAATTGCATAGGCCATGCCAATTATGATATCTGCTTAATATAAAGGTGAAACAAATTATCCCCGATATATATGGATAATAATTCCCCAAACAGAGCACAATCATTCAGGTGAATTCCCCTGTAATCGCTGTTTTTGTAATTCGGTGCGCCTTGGTTCGGTGACGGCTTCGTAGTTAAAAGGGCAATGAAGACACCCATTACCACAACAGTAACCTCTTTCCCGGTGGTATTTTTCAGTTAATACCACATAACCCTGGGCATTGATATAATAATGTATATTTTCAACCAATTCCTTCATTTACCTTCAGTATTTGTTTAAGTTCTTTGTCCTTTTCCTTTGCCGGCAGAACTGCTGGTAATGTGAAGCACAGGTAGTGAACCCGCCGGCTCCTTGCAATGTCTAGCGATTCATAGTGTGTTTTTATGGACAATTCTTCCGAAATACCATCACCTTTATATATATCATCTATATCAGTTATCAGCCGGCATTCATATAACCGGGCAACCAGTTTGGTGAATCGATAAAGTTCCGGGCTGTCCGTCTTTAAATGTATTAAACCACCGGGCACAAGGAATTGTTGATATAATCGGAGAAATTTCGGATGAGTAAGTCTTTTTTTGTCCTTCGAAATGCGGAGTTGCGGATCCGGGAATGTGATCCAGATTTCAGCCACTTCATTTTTGATAAAGTATTCGTTTACCTGGTCGATTTGTGTACGCAGGAAAGCGACATTCTGTAATTGTAGATTTAAAGCTTTTTTGGCTCCCACCCATATCCGGTTTCCTTTCAGGTCCACACCAATGAAATTCCTCAGTGGATATAATTGTCCAAGACCGACTGCATACTCTCCCTTCCCGCAGGCAAGTTCCAGTGTTATCGGGTGCTCATTTTTGAAGAAAGCGTGCCAATGACCCGCCATGTCCTTCGGGAATTGAAGCACATTTGAAAGCTCATTTAGTTCTGCAAACCGTGCGAGTTTTTTTTGTCCCATGGGCGCCAAAGGTAGAAAAGAAGATGTGGAGATGTTTTTTGTAACGCAAGAGAGATACTACTAAAGGTCACAGGAAGCCATTAAGCGCGCGCGGCATTATGCTTGCGCTAAAGCTTTAGCGAGTTTGAAGTATGGCACTTTCTTTGGTCGAATAAAACATGCTACTTCACTTCCGGGGAGGAACCGGTTTTTATTTTATCATAAAACAAATCTTATGAACAGAGACGGTGCATGTTTTAGTCTTTGGCAGGAGGGGATGCCGGATTATAAATCTGGTAAAGACAAGCAAAACAATAATTATTTTGATGTGGTGATCGTTGGCGGTGGGATTACGGGTATTACCACCGGGCTTTTATTGCAAAAAGCCGGTCGGTCAGTTTTGATAGCAGAAGCCCATACAATCGGATTTGGTACAACAGGAGGTACAACGGCCCACCTGAACTCATTTATGGAAGCCCCGTATACGCAGATCATCCGGAATTTTGGTAAAGAGAAATCTCTCCTTGTGTCTAAAGCGGCGCACCAGGCCCTGGAACTTATAAAAAGGAATGTGGAGGAATATGGTATTGATTGTGATCACAAGGAAATTCCGGGATATATCTATGCGCAGGACGAAAAACAAATTAAAGAACTGGATGAGATCTTTGACGCATTTAAAAAACTGGGCCAGGAGGTATCAGTCAGTAATACGATCCCTGTAAAAATACCCTTTGAGAAAGCTATCGAGATACCCGGTCAGGGGCAGTTTCATCCCACCCGTTATATCTATGCGCTGGTGCAAGAATTTGAGAAACTTGGAGGCGTGCTGAAGCAAAATTGTCGTGTAACCGGTGTGGAGGAAAATGAGATCCTCGAGATCACCAGCAGCCAGGGTACACTAAAAGCAAAAAATCTGATTTATGCGACACATATCCCACCGGGAGTAAACCTGCTGCATTTTCGTTGTGCACCTTACCGGAGTTATGTGATCGCAGCAAAACTTAAGAATGAGAATGATTATCCGGAAGGATTGGCGTATGATATGTACGATCCCTATCACTATTTCCGTACCCAGGAAGTAGATGGTCAGAAGTACCTAATCGCCGGAGGCGAGGATCATAAAACAGCTCACGAGGAAAATACAGAAGCCCGCTTTACATGCCTGGAAGCCTATGTCAGGAAATTTTATGATGTCGATGAAGTCGCTTTTCGCTGGTCCTCCCAGTTCTTCGATCCCGCAGATGGACTGGCATACATAGGGCATTTGCCGGGTCACCCTCAGAATATGTTTGTTGCCACAGGTTTTGGAGGGATAGGTATGACCAATAGCCATATTGCGGCTATGACCCTGACTGATATGATAGTGAAAGGAAAGAGTGAGTTCGAGGATGTGTTTAATCCCAACCGTCTTAAACCGGTCGCCGGTTTCAGCAATTTTGTAAAAGAGGCAGCCGATGTCGTCAGCAACTTTATCGGAGGTAAGTTTTCACGAGAGAAACTGGAAGATTTGGTGGAGCTCGCACGGGGAGAGGCGAAAGTTGTGAAGTATGAGGGACATGTTTTCGCCTTATATAAGGATGAAGAAGGTCATTTGCATGCCGTTAATTCAGCTTGTACCCATATTAAGTGTACGGTCAGCTGGAATGCGGCCGAAAAAAGCTGGGATTGCCCCTGCCATGGATCGCGTTTCAGCTTCGATGGAGAGGTACTCACCGCTCCTGCAAGAAAAGATTTGGAGGTAATCAAAATGGAGGACCTGGTTGCTGATCATAACTAAATAAGGAAGTCAACCCTTGGATAGTAAGTTTACGATCAGGCCACAAGAGTGGAAGAATTTCCCTACTGAGGAAAAAAATCCCTCGTAAAAAAATGTGCTTTTTTTAAGAAAAAACTTTGGTAATTGAAAAAACTCTCTATTTTTACTGCCCATTCCTACCAAAAATCCCCCAAACCATTTTCTATTGATTTACCCAGTTCTTATGTTCAGGTCATAAATGGTTTGTACAAATTGTGGGCGAGCTGAACTGGTTTTTATGACCCTGATCAATCAATAGCCACAAAAATAATTTATACATACAGTTAATTTTTTTCGCTCTGCAATTAGTAGTTAGTAGCTCTATCCCCCCTGTGTAACATCGTCACCTACCCCTTGTTTACTTATAGTAAAGCACCCTTGAAAAGGAAGTGTTAGATCATTTAATTATTTATTGAAGATTAAAACTTGTCTATGAAACAGTTTGTACTTCGTACGCGGACGGTGGGAAAAACAACATCTACTTGTTGCAGACTTCTTACCCGTATCTTATTGCTGGCTTTCGTTTTTAACGGAAGCTTTTTTACATCTATGGCTCAACGAACCACATCCAGGGGAGTTGAGGGTGTAAATGTAAACGTGATCCTTGCCAACCCTGCAGCCAATCTTGACCAGGGTAAGAATGAGGCGTATACTTCCCCACTCTCTCCAATGGCTTGGGTAAATGGTAACCTGAACGCCAACCAGGCGCACTACATAGAGCAACACTCGGTTGCCTATCGTTTGGTAATGACAAACCTCACAGTAGGGCAGCCTGTTACCCTGACAATGGGATTTGACCTTGTAAATGGTAGCAAGTATGCCATCGATTTTCTTACAGGATACCAGCAACTCCAGCCGCATAATTTCACAACACACAATACCGAAGAAACCGTTATCCCGCAACCAGGAGCTGCAACCAGTTCCATGGATATAACGCTGCCCTCGTACCTGGCACCGGCAAATGACGGACTCGAAGGAGTGGCAAATGCGAGAGCTGCATTCAATGCACTTCCTGCCGATGATAAGAAAATTTATTTATGGGGAGGTAACCTCGATCTTGCATACGGGGTTACTTATGTATATAAAGACGGTGGTGTTATTAATGAAGTCGAGGTGTTAGACTTGTCAAGAGGCGAAACAAAAGTTGAATGGACTGTACGTTTTACGCCTACATCTGAAACAGCGACCCTGGCATGGGGAGGACATATAGCTCACAGGCAAGACTGGGGTGTAATTCCTATTCGGTCTGCGGGTGGTATTAGCGGTTCGCCCTATCACATGAGAACAATAGATTGGAGTATTGGTAATCTTGGCAACCAGGATCGTTCCCTGCAGATCGCTTTAGCAGCTCCTGTTTGTCCCGCCGATTTTCCCACTCCGCTTTCTCTTTGTTACAATACAGTTTCTCAGACAAATTATCCTGCAGGGCAGTGCCCTGTTGTTTGCGCAGGCGGAACCCTCAATTTCAGAGTACCAGACGAGGCCTCGGATCCTGCTCAATCTACTTATGCCTGGAGCGTAAGTCCAAGTACCGGTGTCACTATCAATCCCGCAGCAGCGAATACGCAGGGCGTCTCAATGACATTTGCAAATGCGGGTGTCTATACGGTTAGCGTCCTAATAAATAATAACTCAGGAATTCCGATAACATGTACTCAGCAGGTAACTATCAGTTCAGGCACCTGTTCGATTACACCTAGTCCAAATAATTCAACCTGTCCGGGAGCAACGACTACCTTCTCGGGTCCGGCAGGTCCTGGTACATGGGCATGGTCTGTAACTGGAAATGCAACTATTATTCCTCCCACTAATACACAAAATGTATCAGTTTTGGTTGGTAATACTTGCGGTTCATACACAGTTTCATTAACATTTACAAACGCAGCTGGTTGCGCAAGTACCTGCAGCCTGGTGGTCAATGTCACGGATGTCACGCCACCTGTCTTCACATTCTGTCCACAGAATGCTAACCTGGGATGTAATCCTACAGAGTTCCCGGGCGGTACTCCAACAGCTACGGATAATTGCGGTGGTACACCGGTCATCACTGGTGGCGAACTGGGTGC
>JGI10216J12902_102938387_pt1 | contig 28066 bp, 22 predicted proteins | sample KanNatreferecore_FD_12902 | JGI IMG/M metagenome (IMG submission 12902)
ACGAACACCATGCCGTTCAACTGATAGATGTTCGTCCGATACCAGTGGTTGGTCCCCGTCAGATAGCCAGTCACGATGGTCTGCGCGTGAGTCGTTGTCGCCGTGAGAAGGCCGGCGCAGAAGAGTACCGCCGCGAAGCATCGGCGAGGTATGAGTTTTGTAATCATAAATGTTTTCAAGGTTTGTTGCGCCGCCATTCACGCAGAGGCCAATGGCAGGCGTATCGCGGGCGAGTGACTTCTCCGTGAACTGACTTTCGCGGCGTGTCCGCAAACTGGTTTGTGTGACAATCGCTGAACGGAACGGGCACGGAATCGAGGCATTCAGCTATCGGAATTTCTCTTTCCCCGGACGGAGGCCAAATGAACTGAAGTCCGCGCTCCCTACATCAAAACTCAGCGGAGAGACTCAGACTGTAAGTGCGCCCGCGCTTGTAGGTCTGGCGAATGGGATCGTCGAAATTTTCTCCGAACGTCTGGCGGAACTCGCCATCGAGAATGTTTCTCACTCCGAAGCTGGCTTTCCAGATTTTGCCCATCTTCTGGCTGAGCAGCGCATCCAGAGTAACCGGGGAATGTTCGTAATAGTCCGGCCCCTGGGCCACCGTGAGAAAAATGCGCTCGCCCGTCAAATTGGCGGCGAGCGTGAACGCTGTGCCCCAGGTTGGATGCTCGTAACTCAAATCCAGGTTGATGATGTAGGGAGATTGGGAGTAAAGCGGCCGGCTTTTGCCAATGTGAAAATTGGCGTTCGTTTTGGTTTGGTATTCGGTCGCAGTGAATTCGGTCTCCGATTTGATGAGAGCGACGTTTGCACCAATGGTAAGGCCCTTAAGGTTCTCCGTGATGAATTCCAGTGACTTGCGAGCTTCGAATTCCACGCCCATGACGATCGCTTCATCGCGATTTATCCAGGTGACCCCGCCTCCGCTTCCCGAAACAAGATCAGTCCGTGTCAATTCGATAGGTCCCTTGATTTTTTTGTAAAAGACGCCGGCGCTGAGAACGTCGCCGGGAGCAGGAAACCATTCGAGCCGCGCGTCGTAGTTGGCGATGGAGGACATCTGCAAATTTGGATTGCCGGTGGCAAAGAGATCTTCCTCGGGCAGGTAATTGTCGATGGGGGCCTTCTCCCGGAAGCTCGGCCGAGCCACGGTTTCGCTATAGCTCAGACGCAAATTGACGTTGGTGATGAAGGTAATCACCGCCCCGGCTGCCGGAAGGGCATCCAACTGGTTAATCTCCGATGACCCGGCGTCACGCGTGTCAATCCTCATCACGGTCCGCTCGAAGCGCACGCCTCCGATCAAGCGCAACCAGGACGAGACTCCGAGGTCCAGCATCGGATAACCCGCCGTGACGTCCTGGAAGGCGTCATACGGACGGCCAATCACCAGCTTGACGAAGCGTTGCCAATTGTAATTGGTGCGAATGCCGCCCAAATGGATCGGCGTGTAATTCAGGTAGGCCGGATTGTTCAGGTACGAGTTCGGATTGTTCGGATTGAAACCGGCGGAGTCCTGGTAACCGAAGTATTGCTCCTTAAAACTCCGATCGGTCTTGCTGCTGAAATATCCAATCTTGAATTTGCTCTCTTCCGGCATGAACGCCAACGGCCAGGTCCAGTCCGCCCGGGTGTTCACGCTTTCCTCTTTGATTTCGCGATAGTACCGCGACGGGTCTTGCGGAACGTCCAGACCCGAGTCGCCAAAAGTCGGCGCGCCCGTCGAATCCACAAAGTAGTTCATGAAACGGTGATTGGGCTCGTCCTGCGTGGAGTTGGCCAGGCCGACCGTCCAATCCAGTTTGGATTCGGCCAAATTCGGAAAATCGTGATGGCCCCGCACTTGATAACTCTGGATTTCCCTCTCGGTGTGGTGCAGTTGCCATTTCTCCAGCCGGTAGCCCGGCTGGCTCTGGAGGAAATCGTAAGTGGTGTGCCGGGCTTCTTCATCCACGCTGTGGGTCAGCATGAAATTGAAACCGAATTCCGCATTATCGGACACTCGGTAACCAAGATTCACATTGCCGCCGTAATCCGTCTTGATGTTGCTCTTCGTTTCCCGTCCGGTTTTTTGCCGATCGATAAGACCTCCGTAACGCCCGACCTGGTAGTCATTGAGGAGTTCGAATTTCCGGCTGTAGTTCATCGAGGCGAACATGCCGAGCGGGCAATCGAGCACGGAGACCGTCCTTCCGGCGGACGCACCGAAACTGGAGTTGAGCGGCGACTCTTTTTCCTCGCCGGCGAAGTCGGTCGTGCCAAGTCCCCTCAACAGCCCGGAAACCTTGTTGGCCTGCTGACGGCGTTCCGCCGCGCGCTCTGGAGTTTCACGGCTGATCGCATTGTTCGGCTTGTCGATGTTTTCCGTCAGTGCGAACAGCTCCGGATTCAACGGCTCCGGTCCGGAAGGCAAGTCGTACATTCTCACTGAGCCTTTCGGGTCCGCCAGAAAGTTCTTCTTAAGATTGGATTCAGGATTGTAGGCAGTTCCCACATTGGCTTTGACGAACGGTTTTTCGGGGAAAGGTTTCGTCACGATGTCAATCGTACCGCCGCTGCTGCCGCCCGGCTGGTCGGGCGTGAATGTCTTGCTGACGGAGATGCGGTCGATCATGGCCGAGGGAAACAAGTCCAACTGCGGCGACATGCGATACGGATCAGCGCTCGGCACCTCCAGGCCGTTGAGCAACGTGCGCGTGTAGCGATCGGACAGTCCGCGCACGACTGCGTATTTGCCGCCCACAACCGAGACGCCCGTGACGCGCGATACGATGGCGCCGGCATCGCCCGCGCCCAGTTTCCCGAACTGTTCCGAGCCGATGGCGTCCAACATCGAGCCGGACTGCTGCCGCTCGAACATGATCTTCTCGGTTTGCTCGCCGAACTCTTCTGCTGTGACTTCGAACTCTTCCAATGCGTAGAACTCAGGACGCAGATTGCCATTCACCGTCGTCGTTTGCCCGATGAGCACCCGCACGTCCGTCACCACGACGGAAGCGTAGCCGGCTTTGGAAAAGCGAAGCACCTGATCGCCGGGCGGAACATTGCTCAATTGGTAGCGTCCGCTGGCATCCGTTTGAACGGCGAGAGTGGTGCCGCGCACGGTGACGACGACCAGCGGTAAGGGCGCTCCGTCCCAACTGCTCACGACGAGGCCCGAAACAGTGCCGCCTTCCTGGGCGCGAACTGCCCTTGGAAACACCAAAATCCAAACACCAAACACCAAACAAACACCAAGCCTCAAACACCAATGCACAGCGAGTCGAGAGGGCGGTGGCGTCGAGTTTGCAGTTTGGGGTTTGGAATTTGTTTGGTGTTTGGAGATTGAGATTTGGTGTTTATCCCCGTCTCCCTGCGGTTCCTCGGTTGCCGAGTCGGAACTCATTCAGTGCGTTGGCTTGGGGAAAATGTCGTTGCGCTCAGGAAGCGTGTCCCGCTCGCGCCATCTGTTCGACCTTCTCGAGGTAGCGCTGCACGTTATCGCGCGGTCGCGCCTTCTGTGCCTTGCGCAGCAGATCGACGGCTTGCGCGTACTTCTGCGATTGCACGAGCAACTGTGCGTGCTTCACAAAAGCGTCAGCCTCGAAACCTTCCAGCTTGCCCGTCGTATCGTACCGGAATTGCGCTTTCTCCGGCTGTCCGTTGCGCGCGTAATAATCTCCCGCGAGCAGCAGCGCCTCGCCATCCAGCGGATTGCGTTCGATGATTTTTTCCAGCGTCTCGATGGCCTTCGCGCCTTCACCGGCGGACATCGCAACTTTGGATTCGAGCTTGAGCAGCTTTAACTCATCCTCGCTGCCCAAACTTCCCGCCCCCCGAATCCTGGCGAACAACTTTCGCGCTTCATCCAACGCGCCACGGCTCACGAGGATTTGCGCGGGGCGCAACGCCTTCGCCGGATTCTGACCGCCATCTTTTTCGAGAGCTTCGAGATACGCGCCGAGGGCCAACTCGCGCGATTCCTGCGCCATGTAGAGATCGCCCAACAGAAAAAGATTCGCGGTTGTGGCTTTGCCCAGGCGCCGAAGCATTTCGAGACTGGTCGCCGCTTTGGCGTGTTGCTCCCTTTGAATGAAAATGTTGGCCTGCAACGTCCACAGGTTTTCGCGTTCCGGAAATTGCCTGATGAGTTCATCGAGCAGCGCAAGCGCCTGATCGTAATTGGCGCTGGCCACCGCGCACTTTACCGAGCCCAGTTTGAAATCCACGTTGTCAGGCTCGAACATCAGCGCCTGCTCATAAGCTCCCTTCGCGGAAGCGAACCGCCCTTGGCTCAAGTGGGCGAATCCTAGCAGGCCAAACACTTTTCCGTCGCCGCCGCCGAGTATGATCGTGCGCGTCAGTGGTTTGATTGCTTCGGCGTATTTGCCGTCGCGAACGAGGGCGAACGCAAGATTCTTCTGCGCGCGGCGATAATCAGGGAACTTCGTGATGGCACCCTCGAAATGTTTCGCCGCGTTGGTCAAATCTTCGTTCTGAAAATAAATCGTGCCGAGCAAGTAATCGAACTGCGCGCTGGCGCTGGGCTTGACGCGCGCTTCGAGAAGCGGAATCGCCTTCTTCGGATCTTCCCGCAACAGCGGCACGATTTTGTTGGTGTAAAAATTGTGCTCCTCGGCGTTGAGCTTTGGTTCGGATTCCGAAAGGAAGCCGTAACTGCCAACCAGCCGGCGTGCAAACTCGGGGTCGTTCCAAATTGACGCGAGTTCGTGTCCTTCGGGCAGCGGCGCAAATTTGCTCGGCGCAGTGGCGACGGGCGCGGCTGTTTCCTTTCCGGGCTTCTCTTTTTTGGACGCGGCAGCCGCAGGCAGGGCGAGCAACGCCAGCACTGTCACCAGGTAAAGGATGCGTTTGGGATTTGTCATAAAATCGTTGTCCGGGTTCAGATTGCGCACTGCGTCATTTGGTGAAGTGAAATCGCATGGGCAAACTGCAGAAGGCGCGCACGGGCTTGCCGTCCTTCTCGCCGGGCCGAAAGCGCCACCTGCGCACCGCGTCGAGAGCGGGCTTTTCGAATTCAGGACGAGTGGAATTCTCCACGCGCGGGTCTTCGACACGGCCATCCTCCGTCACCACAAACGCCAGCGTGACGCGCCCTTCGATCTTTGCTTTACGCAGTTCCGGCGGATAAGTGGGTGAGACCTGCGAGACGGGTTCAGCGCGGCGGTCCAGGTCGCCGACGTCAAACGCCTCATCTTGAACCGACTCCGTTGCGGTGAGCTTGCGAACTTCGCCGAAGCCTTCAAGCCCGCCGCCAGACCCGACGGCCACATCCAGGTCTGCGATCAATGGAATTTGCAGTGGCGTGTCGGCGAGTTTGGGTTCGGGCGGCGCTTCGGGCGGCTTGTCAGCTTCCGGCGGGGGCGTGGAATCTTTCTCTTCAATCGGCGGTGGCAAGTCCGCGGCACTGGCTTTGCGCAATTCCAGCGCGCGGCTCGGCTTCGCAATGATGTGCGAGAACGGCAGGATTCCAAATACAACGCCTGCGAGACCGACACCGAGCAGCACGGCCATCGCCAGCCTGACCGGGCTTTTCTCTGTGTGATAAACCTTGCGCATCGCCGCGGGTGGAAACCGTTAACTTTTGCTCGTCGCCAGGCTCACGTCCTTGGCGCCGCCGAGCTTCGCTTCGTCGATGACGCGAATCATCATGCCCGAACGCGAATTTTCATCGCCCTGAATAATCACTGGCAACGGTTCTTTCGCGCAGAGCCGCTTCACGGTGGGGCGCACTCCGCCCAGTCCAATTTCTTTTCCGCCGTAAGCGATCTTTCCGTCGCTCGTGATCGCGAAGATGATGCTGTTCTTTTCCAACTGCTTCGCGCTCGCGGCCTGCGGCTTGTCCACCTGCACGCCCGGCTCTTCAATGAAGCTTGTCGTGGAGATGAAAAAGATGAGCAGGAACATGATCACGTCGATGAGCGGGATCAGGTTCAGCTCAATCGGCTCTTCGGGTTCAGCAAGGGTGCGGCGAAATCTCATGCGAGCACAGGTTCAGCGATTGTTTTTGCAGAGCCATTGGCGGCCGACGCTTCACGGCGCACGAACTCGCGAGTCATGCCCCTGAAGGCGGGCCGGAAGTGGCGCAATGAGATTCCTTCAAGGCGCGCGAGGAAGGCCACGTATTCGCTGCGCCATCTCTTGGCGACGTAAGCCATCAGCATTCCGGGAATCGCCACCATCATTCCCGTTTGCGTCGCGACAAGCGCTTCGCTAACGCCTTTGGCGATGACGTCCGAAGTCGAACTGCCGCCCACGCCGATGGCTTTGAACGTGAGCAACATTCCCAGCACCGTGCCGAGCAGGCCGAACAGCGGCGCGGAAATGACCATCACGTTTACGAACGCGAGCCGGCGATTCACTTCAGGGACCTTGGCCGCTTCCACTTCGCGAAACCGCCCCTCGATGTCTTTGAGCGAATGCACCTCGTCCTGCGTGTAGCGAATCAACTCGCGAATCTGGCGCGGCGCCTTCGATGGATCGGCGACGAAGCCGCGCAGTTTCGCGTCGGACATGCGCGTCAGACCGCGGTGATAAAGTGAAATCAGGAGATGCGCTGCCATCCCGTACGAAATTGCGGCGACGAGAGCGAGGGCCGCCATGACCCAGCCGCCGTTTTCCCACGTGTGCAACATCTGTTGTAGCGTAGCGTTCATAATGTGTTCTCGATTGATGGTCCTTGGTTAGCGCAGTGCGAATTCGGATTTTTCTTCCACAGGGTTCTCCTGCTCAGGGATGCCGTTGATGAAGCCGACGGAAGTTTGCTCCATGCTGCCAATGATGCCCTTGGCCTTGCGGCTCAGGAAGGCGTGCATCAGCAACGCCGGAATGGCGACGCCCATACCCGTGGCCGTGCAAATGAGCGCTTCGGAAATGCCCGCGGCGAGCAACTTGGGATCGCCACTTCCGAAACTGGAGATCAGTTTGAACGTCGCGATCATGCCCATGACCGTGCCGAGCAAACCGAGCAGGGGACCCGTCGTGGCCGCCAGCGCGAGGAACGCCAGGCCGCGCTCCAGTTTCGTGCGCGCGCCAAGCATTTTCTCGTAAAGGACTTCCTCGATGTATTCCTTCTTTTCGTCCACGTGCTCGACTGCGGTGGCCAGAAGGTCACCGGCCACACCCCGGATGCCGCGCGCGTGCGCGACGGCCTTGCTCGGTTCTCCTTTTTCCAAATGACCGAGCACGGCCTGCAAGTCACGCTCGCTCGCCACTTTCACACGTGAGAGCTGGAACCACTTGAACAACGCCACGAGCACTACCGCCAGCGCCAGCGCCAGCAACGGCGCCATCGCCCAGCCGCCCTTGACGATCTTTTCCCAGAGTGTCTCCTTCAGCGCGCTGAGTTTGAATGCGTTGCCGAGCGTCGCATCGAGCGCGAGTTCGCCCGTGCCGGTCGTCACCAGCGCTCGGCTCGGCGCTTTTTGTTTTTCGTCGAGCGCAACCACCGTCGGCTCGCTCTTGTTCAACTCCTGTTGCAACAAACCGGCGAGGTCGCCCGACGATGACGCGAACATCGCAACCGGACCGATCAACGCCACTTTGCCCTGCTGCACCAGTCCCTGTTTGTTGAGCGCTTTGCCGTCGAACAACTCGCCGCCCAGCGCCGTGTCAGTCCGCTTGAGCGCCGTGGTCAGCAACACGGACCGTTGTTTGAAACGTTCGGCGGGCGCGAGGTCCGGCACCGTCGCGGCCTTGTCCACAGCGTCGAACATCGGCACGTAGCGCGGTTCTTCGATGAAATTCAGGCGTGAACGAAACGCCCGCGCGTACTCACTCACGAGCGAATCGATGTATTTCACTTCGTCGGAACGCAGCCGCGCCTCCGCCTTCAGCGCGTTGAGTTCAACGAGTTGATTCTCCTGGAAGCGTTGTGCCTTGGCGTATTCGGCTTTGCGCTCGATGAGCTTCTGCTCCAGCTCCATGAGTTGGCGCGCGAGCGGCAAACGTTCGGCTTCAATCTCTTTCCGCACCGCGGTCAAGTCAGCCAGCGCCTTTTGCAGATCATTGCTGACACTCGACGACACGCTCTCGATGTCCTGCGCCAGCGCGGCGCCGGAAATCATCACTGCCAGACCGAGGGAAACTAAATGCTTCATGTGAGTCACAGAAAAGTTGTCAGCGAATCGCCGCCGGGAGCGGGACAAACCTGGCCGGCCTTTCATTCCGGTAGATGCGGATCACTTCGCGCACGGACGCGCCGATTTCCGGCTTCACCGTCCATTCCCAACCGTTCGCGCCGGGCGTGCCCATTCCAGCGAAGTCGCCCGCGTCATTCACGAAATAGGCCGCGCCGAGTCCGACATACACTGTCTCCACGGCCATCTCCGCGCCGCTCGCGTTCTTGCGCTTCTCGCTGAAAATCGTGACCGCGTTATTGAACTTATCGAGTTCGTTGAGGATGCCGACAATGACCTGCACGCGCTCCGTGGGCTTCATTTTCGTCTTGGCTGGATCACTGGGAAGGCGAGCGAGCAGCGGCTTGAGAATTTCCTGCAACGGCTGCGGCAACCGGGGAACCAGTTTCGTCAACTCCGCTTCGAAGTCCGTCGCGAACTGTTGCGCTGGCGCGAGGCCCTCGTTCGACGCCTTCAACGATGCTTCCGTTTCCAGCCGCTCTTTCTCCACCTGCGTGCTGTTCGTGCTTAACTTCGAAAATTGGTCCTCCACACCCTTCAACTCCCGTTCGAACAACTTGATTGTTTGTTCGAGCGTCTCCTTGTCCGTCTGCCAGTCACTGCGTGTCTTCGAGATCAATTGTTTTGTCTCGACCCACTTTTCGAGCGTGCTCCGCGTCTCAAAAAGCTTGTCCGCCTCCGCGGCACGCGCAGCCATGACAAAGGCCAGCACGCAGATTGCGGACACAATCAGGGTTTGCTTCATGGCCACATCCTCACATGCATCAATGGCGAACCAATGGCGCGTCTGTTACAAAATGGTTATCTGATTCAGCATGTCCGTTTCGCGTAGTGAGCCGCAATGAAGGCGAACGGTTGGCCCGTCGCGGGCAATGCTTGTGGCCAACCTCCAAAGAAGAAATGTGAACGGCCAGAAGTGACCGGGAAGTCACCGGCTCGGCGTGCCATTCCGCTTTGCTCTGGATTTCTCCTGCGCCGTATTCAGCCGCCGCCATTCGCTCGGTGTGATGCCAAATTTCTTTTTGAACATCGCATTGAAAAAACCGAGGTGCCGGTAGCCGCTGTCGTGCGCGATGGTCGTGATCTTGTCGTCGGTCTCTGCGAGCAATTGGCGAGCTTTCTCCAGACGCAGTTCCGTTTGCTTGGCGCGAATGGACGTCTTGAATTGCTTGCGGAACATGCGCCGAAAGTGCCGCAGGCTGCACCCGCACATTTCAGCGAGCTTTTCCGACGAGTAATTGATCAAGTCCGCGTCCGGGATGCGCGAAATGATGTCTTCGAAACGCGCCAGAGTTGTCGCGACGTTCGTTCGCGGCGGATTCGTGTTCGGCAAGGCGTCGCCGAAGATCATCGCGACGAGATGAAGAATTCGGCAGCGATAAAAAAAACTGCGGCGCTTCGAAGTGTTGGCGAGCGAGCCGAAGTCCTGCGCCACGGGGCTGCTCGCGGGAATGATCCGCGTTTGCGCCGTCTGCGCGAAAGCTTCCAGGGACAAGCGCTCCGAGAGCGACATCAGACCGACCAGATGTTCTGGACGGAAATAGAAAAAGTGCAGCGTGGCCGGACTGATCTGGCTGGCCCGCAAGACGCCATCGACAGATGGCCCGATGACCAGCACGTCGCCTGTTTGCAACTCACGAATCTCCGCGCGTGCGATCCAGTAAAAGAAACCTTTGCTGACCAGGACGATCTTCCAGCCGGGCGAGGAGTCTTTCCATTCGGCGCCGGGCGCCAGTTCGGCCTCGTTGATGAACAGGTGTGTCAACAGCTTCACTTGCGCGGACTGTGCGGGAACTGCGTTACGGATGGATGGCGACTGCGCGACGAACGAGTCAAAACCGCGTATCGCGCCGCTCGTGATGCGGCTTCCTCAGGTTGGTTCATTTATGAGGCGACGCTGGATCCCGTTTGGGGAAGAGTTCTCGCTTGCCGGGTGACTTCACTTTGAAACAATGCGCGCATGAACGCCTTCCACTTCGCCCTTCGCTGCCTGGCCATCGTCGTGCTATTCGCCGCATGCGTTGCTTCCGCTGCCGATCCGTCCGGCGATACAAACGCGGCCTGGCTCGCCGAGCATTACACGAAATACGAGCATCGCATTTCGATGCGCGACGGCGTGCGGCTCTTCACGCGCGTCTATGTGCCCAAGGACGATTCGCAGGCGTGGCCGATCATCCTCACGCGCACGCCGTATGCGCTGAAACCGTATGGCGCGGACAATTACAACGATGTGGCCGGTTCGTTTCGGACACTGGCGAGAGACAGGAATATTTTCGTTACGCAGGACGTGCGCGGGCGCTACGGCTCGGAAGGCGAATACATGCACGTGCGTCCGTTCAATCCGAAGAAGGGACCGAAAGATACCGACGAGAACTCCGACACTTACGACACGATTGAGTGGTTGGTGAAGAACGTCCCGAACAACAACGGCAGGGTCGGCATGTTCGGCATTTCCTATCCGGGCTTTTACACAGCGATTGGGATGATTGATTCGCATCCCGCGCTCAAAGCCGCCTCGCCCCAGGCGCCCGTGACGGACTGGTTCATCGGCGACGATCTGCATCACAATGGCGCGTTCTTCCTCGCGCAGAACTTCGATTTCTTTTATCGGTTCGCACAGCAGCCCGAGGATCCGTTGCACGATCCCATCAGGAATTTCAATTTCAAGACGCCGGATGGCTACGACTTCTTTCTGCGCATGGGGCCGTTGGGAAATTCCGACACGCTCCTAATGAAGGGACGTTCGCCGGAGTGGACTGAGTTTCTCCAACACCCGACTTACGACGCCTACTGGCAGGCGCGCGACGTCCGGAGGCATCTGAAGAACGTGCGTTGCGCGGTGATGACGGTCGGCGGCTGGTTCGACGCTGAGGATTTGTTTGGCCCACTCGAAGTGTATCGCAACACGGAGCGGATGAATCCCGGCATCACGAACGTGCTGGTGATGGGCCCGTGGGCGCACGGTGATTGGGGCGGCAAGGACGGCGACAAACTCGGCGACATCAGCTTTCGCGCGAAGACGGGAGAGTTTTATCGAGAGAAAATCGAGCTGCCGTTCTTTCGACGATTCCTGAAAGGCGACACGAATTACACCGCGACGGAAGCGCACGTCTTCGAAACCGGCACGCATCAGTGGCGCAAGTTCGACGCGTGGCCGCCGAAGCAGGCAACAGCGCGCACGCTTTATTTTCACGCGAGCGGAAAGCTCGATTTCAATTCACCGAGTAGCAGCGACGAAGGATTTGATGAGTACGTAAGCGACCCTGCGAAGCCAGTGCCCTACACGCTGGAGTTCACCACTGGTTATCCGCGCGGGTATCCAGTCCACGATCAGCGTTTCGCTGCGTCGCGTCCAGACGTGCTGGTCTATGAAACCGAACCGCTGGAAGAAGACCTCACGTTCGCCGGGCCACTCAAAGCCACGTTGCACGTTTCAACTACAGGGACGGACGCAGATTGGGTCATCAAACTGGTGGACGTTTACGCCGGCGACTTCCCGAACCCGAATCCGAACCCAGCGCACGTCGCAATGGGCGGCTACCAGCAACTCGTGCGCGGTGATGTTTTCCGCGGCAAGTTCCGCAACAGTTTCGAGAAGCCCGAACCCTTCGAGCCCGGAAAGGTCGCGAAGATCGAATTCGAGATTCCCGACATCTTCCACACGTTCCGCCGCGGCCATCGCGTGATGATCCACGTGCAAAGCTCCTGGTTCCCACTCGTGGACCGCAACCCGCAAACGTTCGTCAACATCCACACTGCGAAACCGGAAGACTTTCAGAAGGCGACGCACCGCGTTCATCGCGCCGGGAAGACTGCATCATCACTCACGGTGCAGGTGCTGCCGACACGCGCGAGGTAGGCAGCATAGGAGGCACTGTTCCGTGTCCTGCCTGAGTTCGCCGTGCATATGAGTCCAGCGGCCGATTACCCGGTCGGAAATGCGCAGCGAGATCTCAAAATCAGTTCGGCGGCATGGGTGGCCGAAGACGTCTTGCTGCTGCTGGAACTGAATGACGCTGTCGGGATCGGCGGGGTGCGTCTGGTCCTGGTGGACCTGCGCCAGGCGTCGAACTTCCACGGCCTGCCGGTGGCCGACACCCTCGATCTCGAGGACGTGAACAAGGCCCGGCTTTCCTTGGCCTGATGCCCGCGACCTCGACCGTCGTTTATCAGCAGTTCGAAACTGACGCGATCCGGCTCCTTCCCTCGGGCAAGCTTGAGGGACTCTCCATCCTCAACGCCAATCAAGTGGCCATCAGCAACGACAACGATTTCGGCGTCGGCGACGTGCCGGGCTTGACCTCGCGCCTCACCGTGCTCCGCTTGAGCGAACAACTGCCGCTGGAACGTCGCTGAGGAACATGCCATGCAGTCTTGCGACGCCCGCCATGATTACCATTGTGGCGGGCGATTGCATGGTTGGAACGGTTTAGTCCAAAGTGAGAACCATGAAAGGGCCGATTTCTACGCCGCTCGCCTTGTTCGCGCTTTGGAGTTTCTTCATCGGCCTGACGCTGGGATCGGCGCCGGGAGCAGACTATTTCCCGCCGACCGAGTCTCAAGGCGGCTGGCGAAAGTTGGAGAAGGTGGAGGACGTTCGGCGCATCGCGGGAATGGATACGGACAAGCTCGCGGAACTGAAGCAGTGGTTGCTTGATTCGGACAAACGGAACTTCGCGGCCGTCGTCATTCGTCGTGGCTATGTCGTTTTGGAAGTTGAGCGCGGGAACAGTGCGAAGACGGACTCACGCCGCGTGGCGTCGGTGTCGAAAGCGGTCTGTGCCACAGTGCTCGCCGTCGCTTCGGAGCAGAGCCAGCGCGGATTGACGTCGAAGAAAATGAAGTTCGACGACCCGGCATTTCAATTCATTCCGTGGGCGCAACCTCTCAGCGATCCGCGCAAGGCGAAGATCACCGTCAAGCAATTGCTCAATCACACTTCCGGGATTTGTCCCGAAGCGACAGGCGCACCGAATGACGGCACGTGGGAATACGTTCTCGGACACAGCGGCGACGCCCGAACAGCGAAACTCGCGTTCGATCCGGGTGCGGGCTGTGGCTATTCTACTCACGCGCTCGCGCACGCCGCGCTCGTGTGTGAGACGGTCACTGGAAAGGCTTACGATCAATTCGCCATCGAAGCGCTGTTCAAACCGATCGGCGCCGAGCACTGGTCGTTTCAGTTCTACGACGGCGGCGAGAAATACGGACGGCATCCTTCGCACGGAATGGGAATGCCCGCGCGCGATCTCGCCCGTGTCGCCTACTGCATGTTGCGTGGCGGCCGCTGGAACGACCGGCAGGTGATCCCAAAATGGTTTGTCGATGAAACCGCCGCGCCGACGCATGACGTGAAAACTCCGGAGATGCGCTGGAAGCTCAATCCGCAAATCTTCTCGCACGGATGGGAATTGCCCGCGCGCCTGACGGGCGAGAATGGCCGAAGCGGTGCAGGCATTCCCGCGGATGCACGCGCGAAACCCGGCTCCGGCGGCCAATACATCGCCTTCGTGCCGAGTCTTGATCTTGTGATCACGCGTCAGACCGGCAGCAGCGGGGAATGGCAGTACGAGGAATACCTGCGCCGGGCCTGCGGAACGGCGCTTAAAGAGACGGGTACAACTGAAAAGCCGTGAGGTCGGCGGCGCGCGCGGAGCGGCGCGCCCTACCAACACGCGATTGCGTCGGGGAATTACGCCAACAGCTTCGTGACTAATTCGCCGTGAACATCCGTCAACCGAAAGTCACGGCCCTGGAAGCGGCACGTGAGCTTTTTGTGGTCGAGGCCGAGCAGGTGCAAAATCGTGGCGTGGATGTCGTGAACGTGGGCGGGGTCTTCGACGGCGTTGAAGCCTAACTCATCCGTGCGACCAATTACTTGCCCTGCCTTCACGCCGGCACCAGCAAACCACATGGTGAATGCGTCGATGTGATGATTGCGCCCAGTCGTGTCGCGGTTCTCGCCCATCGGGGTGCGACCGAATTCGCCGCCCCAGACGACCAGTGTGTCTTTGAGAAGTCCGCGGGCTTTGAGGTCTTTCACGAGCGCGGCCTGCCCCTGGTCCACGTCGCGACAGACCTTTTCAAAATCGCTTTGCAGATTCTCGCCGGGCCCACCGTGACTGTCCCAGTTCGTGTGATACAGCTGAACGAAGCGCACGCCACGTTCGACGAGTCGGCGCGCGAGCAGGCAGTTGCGTGCGAATGACGGCTTGTCTTTCTCCACGCCGTAAAGTTTCAACGTCGCCTCGCTCTCGCCGGAAAGATCGATCAACTCCGGGGCGCTCGATTGCATCCGATACGCCATTTCGTAAGCGGAGATGCGCGTCGTGATTTCCGGATCGCCGGTCTCGACAAGGCGCGTAAGGTTCAAATCGCGAATGGCGTCGATGGTCTGGCGTTGCTTCGTCGCGCTCACACCTTTGGGCGAAGTGAGATTCAGAATCGGCTCGCCACCACCGCGCAACGGCACGCCTTGATAAGTCGTGGGAAGAAAACCAGCGCCCCAGTTTACCGCGCCGCCGCGCGGACCGCGCGGACCGGATTGCAAGACGACGAAGCCCGGCAAGTCTTGCGACTCACTGCCCAACCCATACGTGACCCACGAGCCAAAGCTTGGCCGTCCAAACTGTCCCGATCCAGTGTTCATGAACAGCTTGGCGGGCGCGTGATTGAACAGTTCCGCCTTGCACGAATGAACGAGAGAGATGTCATCGACGATGGTCGCCGTGTGGGGAAAGAGATTGCTCACCCACGCGCCGCTGCTGCCGTGTTGTTTGAACTCGCGCCGCGTGCCCAACAACTTCGTTCCATGACTGCTCCCCATGAACGCGAAGCGTTTGCCCTCGATGAACGACTGCGGAATCGGCTGGCCATTCAACTCGACGAGCTTGGGCTTGTAATCGAACAACTCCAACTGGCTCGGTCCGCCCGCCATGAACAAGTAAATGATGTTCTTCGCACGCGGTTTGAAGTGCGGCGGCTTCGGTGCAAAAGGATTCACAAGCTTCGGCGCATCCGCAGCGAAGAGTTGGTCGTTCAACAGTGATGCGAGGGCAACTGAGCCAAGGCCCATTGCACACCGGCTGAAGAAATGACGGCGTGTGGTGAAGCGAAGGAGGTGGTCAGGATTGTTCATGTCCAAACAAAACGGCAAGGTTGCGGCGGCCATCGGCGATGTGGTGAATGATCACGCTCGGAGCGTCCGAAACCGAATAAAAAATAACGTGCGGCTTGACGGCGACGCTGCGCAGGGCAGGCAAAGTGAATTCCGGACGAAGGCGACCGAGTTCCGGAAAACGACTCAATTGCGAAATCTTTTGCCGCAGGCGGTGGAGAATCCGATCGGCCAGTTCTTCCGACACCACTGCGTATTGTTCCCAAAGATGTCCGAGTTCCGTCCGGGCCGGATCGGAAAGGATGACAGGGGTATCGGGCATCAGGGGTTTCGTGTGGAACGCCGTCGTTTTGCTTCATTGCGAATCTCATCGATCGTGTTCTCGGTCCATGGATGGACGCGGCCTGCGGCGACGGCCTCGTAGCTTTCCTGGAGTTTGTCGCGAAGCTCAAGAAAGTGGACCTGGCGCACGGCTGCTTCTTCCCGCTCCAACAGCCACAAATCAAGTTCAGCCTGCTCGCGCGGCGAAAGCTTCGGGATAGCGGCTTTGATCTCCGTAAGGCTCATGGTCAACCTTTACTCTCTTGTGATTGTTTCGTCGAGGTTCAAGACGACTCGCGCCAGCGTCGTCCATGCTTCTTTGCGGCGCGGGTCGTCATTGCTGCGCTCTTCACTGAGTTGTTGCGCGAGCAGTTGTTCGAGACGTTGTCGTTCGACTTTGCTCGGCGTTCGCGCAAGGCAGAGTCGAAAGGCGTGATCGATGCGCTCGCTATCGCTCTTCGCCGAGGCTTTCAAAATGCGCGCGGCGAGCGCCTCGGCAAATTCGTAGAACTGCTGGTCGTTCAAAAGCGTGAGGGCTTGCAGTGGCGTGTTGGAGCGAATGCGCCGCGTGCAGGCGCTGAAACCGTCGGGCGCGTCGAACACGGAAAGGGCAGGGTGCGGTGTGGCACGCCAGAAATGAGTGTAGAGCGCGCGGCGATAGCGGTCCTCGCCGCCGCTGGGTTTCCATTCGCGTTTTACCTGGCCGAGTGTCATCACGCCGTCTGGTTGCGGCGGATAAACGGGGGGGCCGCCAATTTTTGGCGAGAGCAAACCGCTTGCAGAGAGCGCCGCGTCGCGAACGATCTCAGCGTCCAGCCGGACGCGCGATTGGCGCGCGAGCAGACGATTGTTCGGATCGACCGTCGCAAGTTCAGGACGGACGCGGGATGATTGCCGGTACGTGGCGCTGGTGACGATGAGGCGATGGAGATGCTTGAGTGACCAGTTTGTAGCAGCCGACGTGAGGAGGCTCTGATCCGTTTCGGGTTTTTCAGATGGAGCCTTGTTACCTCGGCTGCTACGTGGATTTTGGAATTCGCACGCGAGCCAGTCCAGCAACTCAGGATGCGTCGGTTTCGTGCCTTGTGTGCCGAAATCGTTCTCGGTCTCCACGAGGCCGCGACCGAAATACTGCTGCCAGACGCGGTTCACGATCACGCGCGCTGTGATGGGATTCGACGGCTCAGAAATCCAACGAGCCAGATCGAGACGATTGGGAGAGGCATTGGAAGCCATTGAATGCAGTGCTGCCGGCACGCCGGGCTTCACCTTGTCGCCTGGCCTTGTGAAATCGCCTTTGATGAACACCACACTCTCACGCGGCTGTTTCAGTTCCTGCATCACAAGCGTGGTGATTGCTTTGGGCTCTCGTCTCTCCAGCCTGGTGAGCTTCGTGTTGCGCGACTTGAAGTCCGCGTCATCCGATTTGAACGCCGCGTAAACCGCGCGTTTCTGATCTACAGTTCGTTCGCTCCACGGCTTGCTCAATGCAGTTTTCACGGGCGCTTTCAATTTGGAGCGCGCTTCGTCAGTCAACGATTCCTCCCACTTCGCCACTTCGCTGCCTTTGGTGTTCAGATAGCGGTCCAGTTCCTCCCGCGTCTCCTGCAATTCCTTCTCCAGGCTCTCCGCTGCCTCGATTTCACCCGGAATCTCCAGCACTCCACCCGGCGTCCCCTTGCCGTGCCCGTCCTCGACCGTGTTGTTGAAGAACGCGTAAAGCTGATAGTACTCGCGCTGGCTGATCGGATCGAACTTGTGATCGTGACATTGTGCGCAACCGATCGTCAGCCCAAGGAAGACCGTGCTGAATGTGTTCACGCGATCCATCACCGACTCGACGCGGAATTGTTCTGGATCGATGCCGCCCTCCTGATTGATCTGCGTGTTGCGATTGAAGCCCGTCGCAATCTTTTGCTCGACTGTAGCATTCGGAAGCAAATCACCCGCGAGTTGCTCGCTGGCAAATTGATCAAACGGCAAGTCACGGTTCAATGCACCCACGACCCAGTCACGATATTTCCAAATCTGCCGTGGCGCATCGATGCTGTAGCCGTTGGAATCACCATAGCGCGCGCCGTCCAGCCACCAGCGTCCCCAGCGTTCGCCATAATGCGGCGAGGCGAGCAGGCGTTCAACGATTCGCTCATAAGCGTCGGGCCGAGCGTCGCTCAGGAACGCATCGACTTCTTCGGGTGTAGGCGGCAATCCGGTCAGATCAAGGCTGACACGCCGAAGCAGCGTTACGCGATCCGCTTCCGCCGCCGGCGAGAGATTTTCCTTCTCGAGACGGGCGATGATGAACGCGTCGATGGGATGAAGCCCAACCGGCTTTGCACTTTGGACGTTGGACTTTGGACTCGGCACCGTCGGACGCTGTGGTGGGATGAAAGCCCAATGCTTCGCGGTCTCAGGTTGCTCATCTGCCGGAGCCTTCGCGCCTTCATCAATCCACTTGGCGAGTAGCGCGATTTGTGCCTCGCTGAGCGGCGGCTTTTTGTAAGGCATTTGCGCGATGGAATCGTGCGTGCCTTTCGTGGTTTGAATCATGAGACTCTCGGCGCTCTTTCCGGGCTTGAGCGCCGGGCCGCTCTCACCGCCCTTAAGCGCAAACGCCGCGGTATCGAGCCGCAACTCACTCTTCTGTTGCTGCGCACCGTGGCATTTGTAGCACTGCTCCGCGAGCAACGGCTTCACTTCGCGGAGGTAATCCGCCGCGGCGGAACACTGGGCGAGTGCAAGCGCACCGACAGCCAGACTGAAACAACGTGACTTCACAATGGGAACAACACGGCGACTGTATCGCCAACGAACTCAGGATGCCAGTCTCTCGACGTGCGCGGCCTTGTGCTTCGTAACCATCCGCAACTTCGGCCAGTCTGGCATTGCGTCGTGGAGCGCCAAACGCCAAACATCCGTCATTCGCTGGCGCGAGATTCTTGCATTCTATGAAATTCAAAATGCTGCTCATCGTCGGGATCGTGGCACTTACGTTCGGTTCAGCCTGCCGTTCGCGTCCACCCGCAGCAGTGGCGACGGTGAATCCTGAACCTGACACGAAATCTCCCGAGCGTAAATCCACCGTCACGCCTCCGGAAATCAAAGTCGTGGCCGAGCGCAATGAAAGTGGAGACGCCAGTTTCAAATTCAAAACCGTGCCCGTGCCGTCCAGGGGCGACGCCGCGACTAAAGCAAAGTTCGCAATCGTGGACGGCGAAAGAGACTCCAACGCCGGCGACCTTGCGCAGCTTCACGACGGCAGAGTGCCGAGCGAAGATGATCAGCCGGCACGGAATTTTTTCTTTGGCCAGGGTGGAGACGGCGGACGGCTCCAGATCGATCTCGGAACCAACACGACGATCAAACAGATCAATACTTACTCGTGGCATTCCAACACGCGCGGGCCGCAGGTTTACAAACTCTACGCCAGTGATGGAACTGCCGCTGATTTCAACGTCGAACCAAAACGAGCGATCAGGCCGCTATCCTGCGGATGGAAGCTCATTGCAACGGTGGACACACGCGCGCCGGACGGACAGGGTGGCGGTCAGTACGGCGTGAGTATTGCGGATCCAAATGGAAACATGGGTCCGTTTCGCTATCTGCTCTTTGACATTTTTCGAACCGAGACGCGCGACCCGTTCGGCAACACGTTCTACAGCGAGATCGATGTCATTGATCCGAACGCGCCCGAAATCGCGGTGGCTACCGAAGAGGCAAAGCCAATCGCCAAAAGTTTCGAGGCCGACAGCGGGAAATATCACTTCACAATCGATACAACGATTGCGCCGGATTTGACGGAGTGGGCGGACAAGGAACTGCGGCCAGTGGTGCAGGAATGGTATCCGAAACTGGTCGCGATGTTGCCGAGCGAAGGTTTCAGTGCGCGAACGAACGTGACCATCCGTTTCCGCGACAACATGGGCGGCACGCCGGCGTCGGCGGGTGGTGGCTTCATCAATTGCAACGCGGGCTGGTTCAAAAGGGAACTGAAACGAGAAGCTCGCGGCGCGGTCGTTCACGAAATGGTTCATGTCGTGCAAAGCTACGGCCGCGTCCCGCGCGGTGATACGAACTTCATGCGAATGCCCGGCTGGCTCGTCGAAGGCATTCCCGACTACATTCGCTGGTTTCTTTACGAACCGGAAACGAAAGGCGCTGAGATTACGCAGCGGAATCTGGCGCGCGCCAAACACGATGCCAGCTATCGCGTCACGGGAAATTTTCTGAATTGGGTCACCGAAAAATACGATACGAACGTCGTGCGCAAACTGAACGCCGCCGGGCGCGCCGGCAAATACAGCACGAACGTTTGGAAAGAGTACACAGGCAAGACTGTTGAGGAACTCGGCGACGAATGGAAGAAGGGCCACGAAGCGCGGCTCGCGGCCCTGCAAAAGAAGGATTCAGCGACCGACGAGAAGAAGGGGCCGGCGCCCCAGTAGCTTCTCGGCCATCGTCCCATCATGGCTGCCATCGCTGCCGGAAGTATCCTTGTCTCTGCGTGAGCCAGCCCGAATAGATTATGCCCGACGTTCTTGCGGGCGAAGGTGCAGCGTCGCGCGCTAATCATTTCGTCCCTGCACCCGCGATGCTGCGCAATCGGCTGAGCGCTGGATCGCGCGTTCAGTTTTCAACGAGCGCGCGCACGTCCCATAACACAGAGCCGCCCGCGACTGGGCCGACGCTCGTGCTGGCGGAGCAGCAATTCATCGCGGGCCGCTAGGAAATCGCCCGCACGCGCGCTGGGGGAACTGCTGATGCGCCGTCGCTCAGCCTGAGGTACTCTCGCGCGTCCGGCGGCCAATGAAAATGCAGGGGCCACAAGACAGCAACGCCGCCATTGAGATCAATCCGCCGACGCGAAACAGGCGATCTTCGTAGCGCAACTCAATCTTGTGGCGGCCGGCCGGGACCGAGACGGCCCCATAAGCGTAGTTGGCCTTCCACAACCGCACCGGCCTTCCGTTCACGTAAGCTTTCCACGGATGATAGAACGCCTGCGAAATGACGACGAGCGATACAGCCGCCGCCTCCACTTCAGCCGAAACCCGCTGGCGCTCGGCGACAACGGAAATGACACGGCACGCATTGGATTGAACCCCGCTCAACGCCGGCTGTGCTTCCGGCGGCAAATATACAATGCGCCGTGGTTCGAACGTCGGAGCGAAGATGGCCTCAAAGGTTTCTTTCGGCCCGCTGAACACCGGCGTTTGGCCCGCGCTGACCAAAAGCATCGCGTTCGAGCGCGCGTGCCACGAGAACAATTGCTGCGCGTCGGAAATTTGCGCGACGCCGAGGAAATCCAGGAGCGGCACATCGTAATTAGTTGATCGATAGATCTGCCGGTTCACCTGGTCCGCCTCGCGCAGATAAAGCGAAAAGAAGCCGTTCACCTTCGGCACGTGATCGATCATGTTGCAATCCGAGAGCAACATGCGGCGATAACCGGTGAAGAGCGTGAACGGGTCGGGCGTGGCGGCACTTTCGAGCATGCGTTGCATCGGCGGGCTGATCATGGCGCGCGCTTCCCCGAGCTTCGGCACGCTGCTCATGTCGGACGGCAATGGGCCATACGCTCGGTTCGGCACGGTGGGATTCTGCCGCGGCATGTGCGTGAGAACGTCCAGCGCCATCAACGCGAGCACGGCGCACATCGCGAGGCGCTGGCGCGGCCACTCGACCTGTTTGCTGAGCCAGATCATTGCTCCGATCGTGACGGCGAGAAAAATCATTCGCGTCACTCCACTTTTGGTAGTCGCCATCGGAGAAGTGTCGGCGACCGGAACGAGCCAGCCGAAAATCACCGCGACCGCTGTCAGGCCGAGCACCACGATCAAAGCTGTCGCAAGTGGAGAACGTGCGTGCGCTTGGGAATCATTTTTCTCTCTCACAGTCGCGACTCCAAATGCCGCCAGCAACGGCAATGCGAATGCGACGAGCACCACGCATTTGATCGGGAAGCGAATGAACCCCAGCAACGGAAAAAGCTTTTTCAGCGCGGTGTAAACGAAGGCGCCATCGCCAAGCGAGAGAACAAGTCCAGCAATCGCAATACCGGAGAACCACAGCACGCGGCGATCTTTTCCACGAAATGCCAATAACGCGAACGCGACCACGCCGATGCCCATGTAATAGGAGGAAGTCCACTGCTGCGCGTCTTGCGAATACACGCCCACCACTGAGGGAGTGCAGCCGAACAACGGCACGAGGAAGTTCGCCCAGCCCCACAGCGGCATCGCCCAGACAGCGCCCCCGAAGGAAGTGTCGCGTTGCGAGTGACGGAGCAGATCGAGGAATGGCAACAATTGGACCGCGCAGAGTGCGCAGACAAGCACTCCGCCAAGCGCAAAACGAAGCAGGCTTTGCACACGCGGCAAATCGCCCTTCAAGAGGTCGCGGAGCCAGAGCAGCCCGGCGATGAGCCATGTCAGCAGAATTATTTCCGGCCCGGCGCTGAGCACTTGCATGGCACCAATGAGCGCCGCGAAGACGATTCGCCGCCCGCCTTCGCGCCACGCGCGCTCCATCGCGAGGATGACCCACGGCATCCAGCCGAGCGACGCGATGTTGTTCGTCCACATCAGCGAGTGCAGGGTCAGTCCATTCCACGCGAAGGCGAGTCCCGCCACCGAGGCGGCGAAGGCATTGTTCGTCCAACGGCGCGCGAGGAAATACATGCCGGCGGCGGCAAGAAATACGTGTGCGAACACGTAGAGGTTCAACGACCAGGAAAGCGGCAACAGCAGGTAAATCAGCGAGCCGGGATACAGCGCCAACGTGTTCCACTGCGCCAGGAATGGAAGACCGCAGTTATTGAACGGGTTCCAAAACGGAATCTCCCCGCGCCAGAAAGCCTCTCGATGAAACTGCGCCAGCGGATAGCTGAACTGGCCCATATCGCGATAGAAAAACGAATTTGTGCCGATAACTACGGTGGGAAAAGCGATGACGACAAACGTAGCTATCAGCAGAAGCAGCTTTGACGACGTGAACCAAACGTCCGTCACGGCGCTGGATTTCGCCGAGGCCGGCGCAGCCGAAATCATGGACGCCACTTTGCCGAAGCGTGTGCCGCAGCCCAAGAGAAAATCCGCTGGCGACGCTGCGCGTAAAAGCAGCCACTCACCTGCGAGCCATAGGTGCAAGGCATTTTATGACGAACGCGCGGAAGGCCGTGCGGCGGAACTCAAGCGCCATTATCACCGTTTGCTCAGGAGTTACTTCAGCTTTCTCGTCCCGCCCGGCCAGCGCGTGCTCGAACTTGGGTGCGGACTCGGAGATTTGATCGCCAGCTTGAAAGCCGAGCGCGCCGTCGGCGTGGACTTTGGTCCGAAAACACTTGAACTCGCGAAGCAACGAAATCCTTCCGTCGAATTCCACGAGGCCGACGCAGCGGAATTCGAAGGCGGCGAGAAATTCGATTACATCGTCATGTCCGATCTCGTGAACGACGTGCCGGACGTGCAGAAGGTCTTCGAGCAGGCGCGACGTCATGCCACCGGCGAAACGCGGCTCGTGCTGAATTTTTTCAACAACCTCTGGCGCCCTGTTCTTGGTCTCGCGCGAAAACTCGGGCTGAAAGCCGAGAACCCGCCGCAGAATTGGCTCTCGCACACCGACGTTTGCAACTTGCTCCACCTCGCGGGCTGGGAAGTCATCAAGTCGGACATGAAAATCCTCTGGCCGATTCGCACGCCGTTGATCGAGCGGCTGTTGAACCGCTGGTGTGCACCGTTGCTCAAGCATTTTTGCCTGACCATTTTCGTGGTCGCCCGCCCGCGTCCGCAGCCGCTGCTGCGACGGCACTATAGCTGTTCCGTCGTCATTCCCGCGCGCAACGAAGCCGGGAACATTGAAGACGCCGTGAAGCGCGTGCCCGAAATGGGCCTTGGCACCGAAATCATTTTCATTGAAGGCGGCTCGAAGGACGACACATGGGATGAAATTCAGCGCGTCGCGAAAGCATATCCTGAGCGCAACATTCGGGCGCTGAAACAGCAATCGAAAGGCAAGGGCGGCGCGGTGCGCGAAGCGTTCGCCGAAGCCACCGGCGATTTGCTTTTCATTCTCGATGCCGACCTCACGATGCCGCCGGAGGAGCTGCCGAAGTTCTATGAAGTCGCGCGCTCCGGCACCGGCGATTTCGTGAACGGCGTCCGGCTTGTCTATCCGATGCAAGATCAGGCGATGCAATTCCTGAACATGGTCGCAAACAAGTGTTTCGGCCTCGCCTTCAGTTGGTTGCTCGGACAACCGCTTAAGGACACGCTCTGCGGCACCAAGGTCCTCTTCCGCTCACAATACGAACTCATTGCACGGAACCGCGCTTACTTCGGCGACTTCGATCCCTTCGGTGATTTCGACCTGCTGTTCGGTGCGGCGAAGTTGAACCTGCGCATTGTGGACTTGCCGATTCGTTATCAGGCGCGCACCTATGGCGAGACGAACATTTCGCGCTGGAAACACGGCTGGCTGCTGCTGCGCATGACACTGTTTGCGAGCAAGCGGCTGAAGTTTTTTGCTTGAGTCCGGCGGAACTCAAATCTTCACTTTGAATTCCTCGCCCGCCTTCAGCGATAGCGCGAACGCCGCCATCAACCGCGGAATCTGCTCCAGGTCCTTCAGGCTCACGACCTCCACCGGCGAGTGCATATAGCGATTTGGCAGGCTGATTAGCCCCGATGGAATTCCACCCCGCGTCCAGAACACTGCATCGGTATCCGTGCCGCTGGTGTTCGACATCGCTTCGTGCTGCAACTTGATCTTCTGCTGCTTCGCCACCGCTTCGATACGCGCCAACACTTCAGGATGATTGCAACCACCGTGCGTCAGCGTTGGCCCATGCCCCATCTTGATGTCACCGTGCGCGCATTGGTTCACGCACGGATAATCGGTCGCGTGCGTCACATCTACGATGAGCGCCACGTCGGGTTTCAGGGTGTAAGCAATCTGCCGCACGCCGAAGAGCCCGACTTCCTCCATGATGTTCGATACCGCGAGAATTTCCGCCTTCGGTTTCTTTTCGCTCTCGCGCAACAAACGCAACGCCTCCGCCACCGCGAACGTGCCGATGCGATTGTCGAATGCCCGCGCTACCGCCACCTCGCCGCGCAGGATTTCGAATTCATCGGCGAGCGTTATCGGATCGCCGACGCGCACGACCTTCTCGCCCTCGCCGCGGCTCTTTACGCCAATGTCGATGAACAGATCTTCCATCTTGGGCACCTTGCGCTCACCCTCTTGCTTGGTGAGATGTGGGGCAACATTCCCAATGACGCCGCGCACATCGCCGTTGCGCGTATGAATGCTGACGCGCTGGCCGCGCATGATGGCCGGATCGACGCCGCCGACTTTGCGCACGTGAATGAAACCTTCCTTGGTGATGAAATTCACGGTCATCGCGATCTCGTCGGCATGGCCGGCAAGCATCAGCCGCGGCGAACCGCCTTTGTTCAGCACCGCGACGCAATTGCCGTAAGCGTCCCAATATGTATCGTCCGCGAACTGCTTCGCGTAATCGAGCCACACACGTTGCCCGCGCGGTTCATTCCCGGAGGGACTCGGCGTGTTGACCAGCCGTTTGAGAAAGTCAATCGATTCGGCGCGCATGGAACGAACCGTATGGAGTTCCACTTCTTGAGTCGAGACTTGCCGGATCAACGCAATGCCGAACGGATTTTCAGTCCGATGGTTGGATCGAGCATCGCCGCGGTGGCGAGTTGGACGGCGTGAGCGCCGGCATCGAGGTGCGCGCGAACATGCGTTGCTGTTCCGATGCCACCGACGCCGACGATTCGCAGTTGCGATTGTTCACGGCCAAGGACACTCGCGAAAAGACGCACCTGATCCACTGCGGCTTCGCGAATCGCTTCGCCAGCAATACCTCGCTTTTCCGCGTTGAACATCGGTTTTCTATCAACGCCCTCAATGACGGCGGATACGCAGTTCACCATGACTAGCGCATTTGCGTGCGGCGCTACCACACGACAGAGTTCGGTCGCGAGGCTTTCGTCCGTCACGTGACCGATTTTTAACAGGAGCGGTCTCCGGCCCACGACCTCGCGCAAACGCGCGGCAACCAGCGCGGCAACTTCAGGCTGTTGAAAGATTTGCCCGTCCGCGCTTGAAACGTTCGGGCAGGAGAAATTGCCTTCCACACAATCCGCCCCGGAGTCCACGGCCCATCGCGCACAACGGCCAAAGTCTTCGGCCAAATCATCCCGCGTCCAGTCCGGCTCAGGCGTGGCCACGACTGACACCGAGAGAATTTTGTGCGCAGGCAACGCGCGGCGCGTGGCTTCGACATCCGCGCGCCACACGTCTGGCGACTTCGATGGCATGCCGAAAGAAACCGCCCAACTGCCGTTCATGTCTGTTCGCGCCGGCAACACCGCATCGCTCCGATGAACCGCTTCAGAGGGGACCGGTTGAAGATTCGGCATCGGGTAACACGCGCGAAAATGGCTGCGCACGGTTTTGTAAGTGAGCACGTCGAAGCCGAGAGCGGCGTAGTACAGAATCCAGCGGCCGTTGAGTAGTGGACCAGCAGCGATGCCGAGCGGCGAAGCCACGGGCAATCCGCAAAAGTCCCAACGGCCCGGAGTTGTCGGTTCGTTGACCTGCGGTGGCTCAGGCGCGTGCTCGTAATTCCAGTCGTAGCTCTGGTGCCAATCATAGCGCGGGAGCGCGGCTGTGTGCAGAGCACCAGCCGCAGCATTCTCGATTTTCAAAGTCGCGCTCGCCTTGTTCATCCGCTCTCAACTCATGATTTGCTACGGCTGGCCTTCGACACAGCCGCACTCCGTTTCACTTCGGCGTCGCTCGGTAAATTGGCCCGCGATCAATTACCGACTGCAACAGCCCGTCGTCGAGGTAATCTGATCGCGGATCAATCGGGCGCGCGGTTTGTCCGCCATACCCAAGTTTCTCACGCACACTTGCGTTCAAAAAATACGCGCCGCCCACAAAGTCCGCGAACAAACCGAATGCGAGCGGATCGTTGCATTTGAGTTCATCAAGGAACTGGCGCGGCTCGCGTCCGTGTGCACTCGCAATGAGACTCTTCAACGGTTCAACCAATTCCGGCCGACAGCAAAGCACTTCATCAAGTCCACGCGTCCCCACGCCCGCATCACTCGCCGATGAAAAGCCTACGCCCGCCGGGATCAGTACGTCAGCGAGTGCACCGAGCAGTGCACGTTCGTTCAGATCAAAGTTCATGACTCGCGTGTGCCGTTGGTTTCCGTTCGTAGCAGCCGACGTAAGGAGGCTCTGATCGAATTTCAACCAGAGCCTCGTTACCTCGGCTGCTACACAGTTTCAAGTATTAGAGCCTCATCTTGCCACCTTCTGCTCACGCCGTTGTTCGACCAAATGTTCCGCGCACCAAAGCGCGAGCGCGGCGATGGTGGCCGTTGGGTTCATTCCGCTTGAAGTAGGCCAGATGCTGCCGTCGTAGATGAACAGGTTCGGCACGTCGTGGCAGCGGCCCCAGGCATCGACGACCGACGTCGCCGGGTCGGTGCCCATTTTGCAAGTGCCGAGGATATGCCAGCCGGTTTCGCGGATGAGCGGCGCGATGACGACTTCACTCGCGCCCGCCGCTTCAAGCGATTCCTTCGCGCGCGCGAGATGGAACTGCATCAGTCGCTTGGAATTTTCGTCCATGCGGTAAATCAGCTTCGGTGCGGGAATGCCGTTGGCATCCTTCAGCACCGGATCGAGCACCACGCGATTTTGCTCCTCCGGCAAATCTTCGGCGATGATGCCCCACAGGGCGGAATGGCCAAGACGCCTCCGCAGTTGCCGATGAAAGTCCGCGCCCCAGATCGCGTTCGCCTCGCCCCAAGGATAACCGCGAGTCATCGAGAGTGGGCCGCCGGTCGGTTGCAGTCCCCACTTCGCGCCGCGCACGAATCCGCGCGAGGCGTCCGTCTCGTAGAATTCCAGACAGTGAATGTGCTGGCCCCACAAGCCGTGCGTGCTGGCGAGATCGTCGTCGAATAAACCCACCACGGTGCCGAACGGATGCAGCATGAGTCGCTTGCCGACGAGGCCGGAGGAATTCGCGAGCCCATTGGGAATCTTTGCTGAAGCGGAATTCAACAACAGCCGCGGCGTACCGATCCCGTTCGCCGCGATCACGGTCACTCCCGCCTTCTGAAAATGCGTCTTGCCCTCGCGGTAGATATATTCCGCGCCCGTGACCAGCCCAGAGGAATTCACTTCAAGCCGGCGCACGCGCGCGCCCGTCACCAGCTTCACTCCGCGCTTCACGAGCTGCGGCCAATGCGTGATGTCCACCGAGCCTTTCGCGCCTTCCACGCAACCCCACATGCACGTGGCGCGTTGTTGACATGGATTCAGTGGACCGTAGGCGCGCGTGGCGATGGCGTTCGGCGCGGGCCACCAATGCCAGCCGAGTTGATTGTGTGCATGCGCGACGCGGCGGCCCATCGCCGCGAGCGGCGCGGGCGGCAGCGGC
>JGI10216J12902_100464875_pt1 | contig 28058 bp, 23 predicted proteins | sample KanNatreferecore_FD_12902 | JGI IMG/M metagenome (IMG submission 12902)
GTTCGCGCGAACGATCGGGGTGTACGAACACATAACCGTGGACGGTGGAATCCCTAAAGGGTCGTACGTTATAAGGAACCGTCGTCTTCTCCTGGAATCCGCCGAATTACTCTTGCGTGGCGTTGAACGCGACGAAGAGCTGCTGCGGTACAACTACACGTTCAGCTTTTCAGATGTGGGCGGCGTCAACGGTGGCGGCTTGAGTGGATTTCGCGTGCGCGGCTTTGTTGGTTCAATCAACACACGACCGAAAGGATTTTGCTGGCTGCAGCTCTCGCAAATTGGCGGAACCGGGCTGCCTCGGATCGTCGAATGGATCGATATGCGGGTTCGGAAAGAAATTGCGACAGATGACAGAGGTGCACTCAGAGTCCACAGAGTTGCCGCTAAGACAGCGTGGAAAGATACTCTTCCCTCGCTGATTGATTTCCTCTCCTCGCAACAAGCGCAAGAAGTTCGCATTGAGCATTTCGATTAGCGGATGGTTTCGAGCCGTCGTTGGAAATCTTCGTAGGCCATGGCAATGCCTTGCTCCAGATTCACCTGCGGCTTCCAGCCGAGCGCGAGCAGGCGCGAGGAATCCATTAGCTTGCGAGGTGTGCCGTTTGGTTTCGATTTGTCCCAAACAATCTCGCCGGTGAAGCCGATGATGCACTTCACGGTTTCGGCGAGTTCCCGAATCGAAACATCACTGCCATAGCCGACGTTGATGAATTGTTCCTCGCTGTAATTCTGCATCAGGAAAACGCACGCGCGCGCCAGATCGTCGGCATAGAGGAACTCACGCAACGGCGCGCCCGTGCCCCAGCACACGACTTGTTTCGCGCCGTTGAATTTCGCTTCGTGGAATTTGCGAATGAGCGCAGGCAACACGTGCGAGTTCTGCAAATCATAATTGTCGTTCGGCCCGTACATGTTCGTGGGCATGGCGCTGATGAAGTCGCAGTCGTACTGCCGTCGATACGCCTGGCACATTTTGATGCCGGCAATCTTCGCGACGGCATACCATTCGTTCGTCGGCTCAAGCGGGCCGGTGAGCAAATATTCCTCCTTGAGCGGCTGCGGCGCGAGCTTCGGGTAGATGCACGAACTGCCGAGGAACAGCAGTTTTTTGACGCTCGCTTCGTGCGCACCGTGAATGAGATTGTTCTGAATCTCCAGGTTCTCGTAGAGAAATTCCGCCGGCTGATTGTTGTTCGCGAGAATCCCGCCGACCTTCGCCGCCGCGACGAACACGAACTGCGGTTTCTCTTTCGAGTAAAAATTGCGCACGGCATTCACATCCAACAAATCCAGCTCGGCGTGCGTGCGGCCAATCACGTTCGTGAAACCCTGCCGTTGCAACTCCCGCCCAATCGCGCTGCCGACCAGTCCGCGATGACCAGCCACGTAAATGCGCGCGTCCTTCTCCATCTTCATGCGCGCTGAATATCGTTGAAACCGCGCCACTGCCAATACCAAAGCCCTTTCGGCTTGCGCGCTCGCGAGCAGTCGTCAAGCTCCGTGCGGCTGACTCATTATGAACACCGCACAAATTCCGCCCGGCATCCCCGAACCGAAAACCAACAAGTTTGCCATCACGAGCCTGGTCCTTGGCATCTTGTCGCTCATCCTCTGCGGCGTCGGCGTCATTTTCGCGATTCCCGGGTTGATCTTCGGGTTCCTCGGCATGTCGCGAGTGAAAAAGTCCGGCGGCACAGAGAAAGGCCACGGGCTGGCGCTGGCAGGCACTGTAATGAACGGCACGGCACTCGTTATGTTTCCGATAATCGGATTGCTGGCTGCGATTGCCGTGCCGAACTTCGTGAAAGCTCGCTCAGCCGCGCAAAGGAACGCTTGCATCGCCAACCTGAGATCGATCGACGGCGCCAAAGCCACCTGGGCCCTTGAGAACAAAAAGACGCAGAGAGAGACGCCGGTCGAAGCCGATCTGTTCGGGCCGGACAAATACATCAAAGAAGAACTCAAATGTCCCGCTGGCGGTATTTATTCGCTCAATATCGTGGAAGAAAAACCAAGCTGCAGCATCCCTGGCCACGCGTTGTATTGAAGCCAAGCCGCGCGGATTTTTCCGAGTGCGCACTTGCTCTGTGCCGCTGCGCACGTTCTACACTTGAATCATGCCACGCAAGCTTAGTTCAATCGCGCCCGATTGGTGGGATTACACAACCCTCGACAACGACATCATCGCCGACGCGGCGCGGCTGACGCCGGAAGGCATGGCGCAACTTTCGCGGCCCGGCTTCCGCGTTTTGCTCTACGACACGCTGGAGGAATTCTATCTCGCCGAAGCGCTCGAATACATTTCCGCGTGGAAGGGGGCGACAGCAGACAACCCCGCCGGCATTTGCGGGCCGATTGGGCCGACCGAGCAATTGCCGCTTGTGGCGCGAATCGTCAACGAGCTTGGGCTTTCTCTGAAGCACGCGCACTTTTGGGGGATGGATGAATGGGTAATGAACGGGAAGGAAGTTTCGCCCACGCACCCGCTCTCATTCGAGAAAGCGGATCGGGAAATGTGCTTCGATCGCATTCGTCCTGAACTGAAAATGCCGGACGCCAATCTCCACTTCCCGAAAGCTGACACAACTGCTTACCGCACAAGCTGGGACTTGGGAGTGCGTTGTGTCGTCATGCAGGGAGGCCAGGGCGACATCAAGCATTGGGCGTTCAACGATCCGCCAAAGCGCGAAGGCCAATACAAAGATGCGCCGCCTCCGCCGGCCGAATATCGGAAACTACCAACGCGCATGGTCGATTTGCACCCGATTACGATTGCGCAGAACGCGCGCACGAGTGGTGGGGGAAACATCACGCTCGTCCCAACGCAGGCGATGACAGTCGGGCCAGTCGAAACGTGGAAGGCGGAGAAAGTTTCAATCTGGCACGCGGGCAAGCACGACAATCCCTTCGGTCAGCGGTTGACGACGCTGATGATTTCAAAACGAATCGCGGACAGTGCCGTGCCGATGTCGCTGCTGGCCGATCATCCAAACGTGCAGTTCAACTTTTACCGTGGCGGCATCGGCACTTGCGAGGTGGAGATGCACTGAGTGATGCGTGATTCACGTTTTACGTTTCACGCATCACGCGCCACGTGAGTAGAATGCGAAGATTGAGCGAAAAAGAATTCCGGCTCTCAACCCTCAACTTCTTCCTCAATGCACTTCACTCGTCGCCGCCATGCGCGCCGCCCCGCTCCGCATCTCGCGCCACTTGCGCGACATCATGTAGTCGAATGAGAAACGGCCCGCGCCGAACACGCCGAAGAGCAGGAGCAGGAAGGCCACGAGGCCGGCGTACTCGAGATACTGGCGCGGCTCGACGATGGCGAAGCGCGGCAGATAAAGGGCGAATACTGCGCCAAGCAGAATTGGTAATTGGGCGAACGCGGCGATGCGCGTGAGCAGACCGAGCGCGAGCATTGTGCCGCCAACGAGGTGTGCGAGGATCACGTAGAATGCGATCATCGAGCCACCAATCCAACCGATGTCTGAATCTGTGATCATCTGATTCAGAAGATCCCGGTTGTTCATGTAGAAGATGGCCTTCACTACGAGGCCACAGCCGAGATAGATGCGCAGAAGGTCGATGAAGAGGTCTTCATGCGCGCGAAGCCACGTTTTGCACTCTGCTATCTTGTTCATAACGAACTCCTTTGTTTGGCCGGATGACGCATCCGGTCTTCTTCCGGTGATTAACGCAAAGGTAGGTGGGCGGGGCGGGAAAGGCAACGACGGAACGCGGCGTTTACGGCGCTTCATCGTCCGCAATCTGGAGAGCACGGAGTTGTTTCGACCGCCTGGCGTTTTTGAATGGAAGTGAGGTGAACGCCCCGGTTCGCTCGCGCCAGCAAGCTGGCGGCACATTCACATTCCCATGATCTGGTAACCCGAATCGACGTAAATGACCTGGCCCGTGATCGCCGCCGCGCCGTCGCTCGCGAGGAAAACACCGGTCGCGCCGAGCTCTTCCGGCAGCACGTTGCGCTTGAGCGGCGAGTGCGCCTCGTAGTGCTTGAGCATGTCGGTGAAGCCAGCAATACCGCGCGCCGCAAGTGTGTTCATCGGCCCGGCGCTGATGCAATTGACGCGAATTTTCTTTGGACCAAGGTCGTAAGCGAGATAACGCGTGCTCGCTTCGAGCGAAGCTTTCGCCACGCCCATCACGTTGTAGTGCGGCACGACCTTCTCCGCGCCGTAATAACTCATGGCCACGACGCTGCCGCCCTCGGTCATGAGTGGAGCGGCGGCGCGAGACAACGCCACCAGTGAATAGGCGCTCACATCATGAGCCACGCGGAAGGCCTCGCGGCTCGTATTCACAAACTCCCCTTCGAGGGCATCTCTCGGCGCAAATGCGACGGAGTGCAGGAGCAGGTGTAACTTGCCGAGCTTTTCGCCTGCGGTTTTGAAAACGTTCGCGATGTCTTCGTCCTTCGTCACGTCGCACGGCATGAGCAGCGTGTCGGAACCGAACGTGCTGGCGAGTTCCTCGACGTTCTCCTTCAACCGCTCGCCCTGATAAGTGAAGGCAAGCTTCGCGCCGGCTTTCTGCCACGCCTGTGCAATGGCCCATGCAATGGAACGCTTGTTGGCGACTCCGAAGACGATTCCAGTTTTTCCTGCGAGTAATGACATAGTCGTTTGCGTTTATGCTGCGAGCAGCGCGAGAACTCGTACGGGAAAGAGGCATGAGTGGCAAGGCAAGGATCACTTGGTAGCGGCGTCTGGCAAGAGCGCCGCCATCTTCACCGCGGATCAGCCGGGCTTTCACGGGGCGCCGCTACAGCAGGCTTACCTTGAGCCGTTTTGCCAGCGTAACCAGAACAAGCCGAACAATCCGCCGCTCAGTAGTATCATTACTGCCCAGGTGCTGCTCGATGGATGGTTGGGCAACTGGTGCAGAGCCGCCGCGCCGATGGCCGGGCCGGCGCAACTGCCCAGGCCGATCATCGCCTCGTGAAATCCGCCGTGCTCGCCTTTCGTTTCGCCCACGTCCATCGAATAGTAGAGCGACGAGCAATAAATCAGCCCCAGGGCGAGGCCGAACGCGATTTGCGCGGCGATGACGAGCCACAGGTTTGGCGCGAGCAACAGAACAACAAAGCTCAAGGTCATCATCAAGTAAGCAACCACCAACCAGCGAAAGCGGTAGTGCCATCCCGGCCACAGCCAGAGCCAGAGGAACGACACCGTTCGGAAGAACAACCAGATCGAGCAAAGAATTCCCGCCTGGGCCACACTGAGTTGCAGTCGGCTTGCGACCGCCGGCATGACGGCGATGACGGTGTTGATGGCCAGATACGCAAATGGATTCGCCAACCACGCCATGCGAAGAGAAATCTTTGCACTGTCGGGCGAGGGCAGTCGCTCATGTTCCCCGGTGCCTTTGTCGGTTGCGCCGGACATTTTCGCGGAGCCGGTTGCACTGTCCCGCGACGCACGTTGAAGGAACAAAGTGACGATGAATTGAGAAACATGAATCGCCGCCGGCACGACGAACATCATGCGAAAACCGAACGCCTTGAACATGGCGCCGCCGCAGAAATAGGCCAGCGCGCCCAGGCCGCCCCACACCAGATTGTAAATGCCGATGTTGCGTTGAAGGTCGCGGCGAGACTGCCCCTCACTCACGAGTGCCTGGAGCGCCGGCCAGGTCAGCGCCATCCCAAAGATCCCCGCAAACATGATGGCAAGATGAACCGGCAACGCGGTGACAAATGCGCCGGCGCCAATCACCACCGCCATGATCGCATAGCCGGCCTTGAGCGCCGCGAAGTAGCCGCGCCGCTGCGCGAAACGCCCGCTGATGATCGACGAGACGCCGTAAGTCAGTCCCAGCGCCGCCGCGAGCACCAGGTTTTGAAACTTCGTGAAACCGAACTGCTTCTCGGTGAAAAAATAAATGTAGTAGAAGTAGAGCGTAGTGCCGAAGGAGTTGATGCCTTCGAGGACAAAGTACGCAGTCGTGTGCTTGCGAGAGTACATCCGCGCGGCGAAGTGAATCAGCAACTCAGTAAGCAGTGAAACAGTAATCAGTCGTCACGAGCATTGACCTGCTGATTACTTCCCGCTTCTTCGATCGCCTTGCGGCAATACCACTTCACCGCGTTGCTCATCGGCGGTCGCAACGTGTCGAGTTGCTCGGATGTGAACCAGCCGATGTCATGGTGCTCCGCCGCGGCGAGCGCCATCGCGCCGCCTTTCGGACGCGCCCAGTAAATCATTCCGATGTGTTCGTGAACGTCGTTGATGCGATGGATGTCGAGAAAACGCGGCGCAATCAACGCCCGCGTGCCTGGCTCAGTCGTCGGCGGACGCTCGCCAATCAGTTCCACTTCGAAGCCACTCTCCTCGCGTGCTTCACGCAACGCCGCCTCTTCGGGGTCCTCGTCCAGTTCGATGTGCCCGCCGAGTGGCAGCCACTTGTCCAGCTTGCGATGGTGAATGAGCAGCACCTTGCGCTCGTGAACGACAAAGATCGCGACCGTGAAATCAATTGCGTAGTGAATGTGAGGCATCGGCGGGAAGCGTGAAATGTAACGTGTGGATGCGGCAAGAAACGTTTCTCACTCGTTGCGTCAGTAATCGTACAATCCCGCATCACGAGTGTAACCGCCACCGCCCGCGCCGCCTTCCTCGCCCATCATGTCACCGAGAATGTCGCCCATGTCCTCTTCAATCTTCTCGGGGTCTTCGCCGGCTTCGAGACGTTTGATGGCGACGTCGAGTTCTTTCGGCACGGTTCCTGGCGGCATGATGTCTTTCATCTTCTTCATCATGTGCGCCATGTGCCTGGGATTGTTTTCGTCCATGTGCTCCATGTCGCGTTCAAGCTCGCTCATGGCGCGCATCACGCGCGGGTCGTCCATGTCCGGCATTGGCTCGCCACCGTTGTCGCCTTCAGTCGCCGCGGATGGTTCTTTCAAGCTGCGGCTCATGGCAAAGCGGCTCATTTGCTTCACCATCTTTTTGTTTCCGCACTTGGGACAAGTCGGCAGGTGATCGGGATTGATGCGTTTGGAGAGGAAATTGAAAACCACCCGGCACTTCGGACACGCAAATTCGTAAATCGGCATAAGTTCAAACTCCAAATCCCAATTACCAAACACCAGATAATTTCCAAATTCCAATGCTGAAACGACAAAGCCCCGACTTGCGCCGGGGCTTCGGGCATCGAGGCAGATGCGTCGTTCATTTCATTCGATCAAAAGTCTTCTGCAGAATCTGCCACGGCTCCTGGCCTTTGACCTTCTCTTGCATCGACGTGTTGATCGCCGCTTCGTTCGCGTTCTTGGTCGGCTTGTTTACTTTGTAGAAAACGCCGAACTTTCCGGGGAACGGTTCGCCCGCGAGTTTGTAAGCGGCGTACTCGTCGGTCACGTCGTGTTCGGCAGGAACGAGTTCGAACTTGCCGCCTTTGCGCGGATTGCTCGAATCGAACGCGCCTTCGTAAAACTCCACGCACTCGCTCAAGCACTCAATGACGCTGAAGCCGTCGTGGTCCATCGCCGCTTCCATCATCTGGAGCACGTGATTCGGGTTCGTATGCGTCGTGCGAGCGATGAACGTGGCCCCGGCGCTGACGAGTTGTTTCATCGGATTGATCGGCTGGTCCACCGCGCCCCAGATGTCGGTCTTGCTCTTGAAGCCGAGCGGCGACGTGGGCGAGGTCTGCTTTTTCGTCAGCCCATAGACCCAGTTGTCCATGATGACGTAGGTCGTCTTGATGTTCTTGCGCGCGGTGTGATTGAGATGGTTACCGCCGATGGAGAACGCATCGCCATCGCCGCCGAACACGAACACGTGCAGGTCAGGCCGCGTGAGCGAAACGCCGCTGGCGAAAGGCAAAGCGCGCCCGTGAATGTAGTGCGCGCCGTGGGCCTGCACGAAATACGGGAAGCGGCTGGAACAACCGATGCCGGCCACGGTCGTGATTTTCTCGTGCCACATCTTCCGCTTCTCGATCAGCTTGAAGTAAAGCGCCAGCACCGAGAAATCGCCGCAGCCGGGGCACCACGTCGGGTGATCGGCAGCGATTTCTTTTTTGGTCAAGCCCTTGCGGTCTTCGGGCAGGAGCGGCGCGACGCTTGTCAGGTTTCCACGCGCAGGGATTTCAGTTTGTGAACTCATGGCTATTTCAAATCTTGAATCTTAAATCTCAAATCACAGATGGCGCATTCCCGTGCTCACGTTGCTCTTCGCGCGGTCCAGAATTTCGCGCACTTTGAATGTGATGCCTTCGACTTTGTTGATGCCGCGAATCTTCGGATCGCAATAACGCGCGCGCAGCAGACCGGCGAGCTGGCCATACCCGTAAAGCCCCTCGTCGTTCATCTCGACCACGAAGACGTGATTAAAGCCGGAGAAAATGTTTTCCAGTCCGGGCGGCAGCGGATTGACGTGCTTGATGTGAATCGCTGAGACGCTATCGCCCGCCGCGCGCGCCTTGTCCACGGCTTCGCGAATCGGACCTTGCGTCGAGCCCCAGCCGACGAGCAGCACGTTGCCTTCGCTCGGTCCATACACTTTTGGAGTGGGCAGACTGGCACCGAGCGCCTGAAGTTTCTTGCGGCGCTTCGCCGTCATCTCCTTGTGCAATTTCGGCGAACCCGTCGGATGGCCAAGCTCGTCGTGTTCAAGGCCGGTGACAACGGGATACTTGCCGCTGGCGACGCGCGTGCCCGGCGGCATGTGCTGCGTGATGCCATCGGGCGCACTCAGGTCGTACGGCTTGTGGTCGGCGACAGCTTCGAGCGTTGGCGAAATGTCCTGGCAGACTTTCTTCAAGTCAGGTTCCTCGAACGCTTCGATGCGCGTCGCGATGGCCTGATCGCTGAGAATGAAAACCGGCACGCTGAACTTGCGTGCGATGTTCACAGCTTCAATGGCCGTGTAAAAACAATCCTCGACGCTGGCCGGTGCCAGCACGACGCGCGGTGAATCTCCGTGACCACCGAAACAAGCGATGTTCAAGTCTGACTGCTCGACGTTCGTTGGCATTCCCGTTGAAGGACCGCCCCGCTGAATGTCCACGATCACGAGCGGCATTTCCGCCATCACGGCCCAACCGATCGCTTCCGTCTTCAACGAAATTCCGGGGCCACTGGAGCCAGTCACCGCTACACGGCCGGCGTAGCTCGCACCGATCGCCATGGAGACGGCGGCGATCTCGTCCTCCGTCTGCACAAACGTGCCGCCGTATTTCGGCAGCTCGCGGCGAAGCAATTCCATGATGTCCGACCACGGCGTGATCGGATAACCGGCGCCGAAACGAACACCTGCGGCAATCAAACCGTAAGCCAGCGCTTCGTTGCCGTTCATCACCACCTGGTGCCCGGTCTTCTTCTGCGATTCGACGAACTGGAAAGTTTCGAGCACGCCGCCGAGCGAATGCGCGTAGCCTGCATGAAAAGCCGCGAGTGCGTTGTTCACAATGCTCTCGTCCTTGCCGGTGAAACGTTCGCGGACCAGCTTCTCCAGCTTCGGCACGTTGAGGTCGAACATCTTCGCGAGCAGACCGAGCGCGAAAATGTTTTTGCCCTTGTCCTTCGCCGTGCCGCCAATGGCTTCCACCGTGAGGCCTGCAATCGGCACGCCGACGTGATGATAAAGTTCCTTCCACTCCGGCTTGGGCTGCACGTGGTCGGAATCGAAAAGGACGATCCCGCCCTTCTTCACCGACGCAATATGGTCTTCGTACGAGTGCTGATAAAACGCGAGCAGCACATCAGCGTCATCGCCCGCGCTCAGCACTTCACCCGAGCCGATGCGCACTTGGAAGATGGAAGGGCCGCCGGAAATCGTGGAGGGAATCGTCATGTACGTCATGACCTCCTGTTCGCTGCGGCCGGCGAGACGCGCGAGGAAACCGCCGATGGCCTGGATGCCGTCCTGCGAGTTGCCGGCGATGCGGATGACCGCCTCCGAGACGCGGGAAACTTTCGGGGGACCGCCCGCCGCGGTCAAAGTTGAATCGCTCATTTCAGTTCACTGTGACAGTCAAAGAAACACCAAGTTAAAGCAAAAAGAAATCGCCATGTTCCAAAGGCGATTTCGAGGCCGTGACCCTACCATTGACCGCCAGCGTGTCAACGATTCTGCGGACGCTGCCACCAAGAACTTAAGTCGCGAAAAGCCGTTGGATTAGCGGGAAACCCAGCGCCCGGCACATGGTTCAGTTGTTCTGATTGCGAAACGCGTTTTACTCGCCAATTCCTGACAAGACCCCTTCGCGAGACTCGCTCCCTATTCTCCTTGGCCATCTTCCTCTTCGGATTTCTTCAAATCCGCGTCGAGGAATTTCTTGACCTTCCACATGACGAAGCCGACGCCGGTGATGCACGCGGCGGCCAGGGCGAGGCCGATGAAGACGTCCGAACGCTTTTCTGCCGGAATGAATTTGAGCGGGTAAAGGAACGAAACGACGCCGACAATCACGATACCAATGGAAAAGATGACAAACTTCCTTTTGCGCTGCTCCGGTGCTTTCTCTACCGCCATGCGCGCGACCATGCGCCAGTAAAACCAGGCGAATGCGGCGGCAGCGAGAAACGAGAGCACCGCGCCGACATTTAATTCGAAGGAGAATCCATCCGGCACTGGCTTGAGCGCGAACAGTGATGCCACCATCGCGCCGAACGCCAGCGACGCGCCGACGCCCGCAATGCGGAAGAGGGCGTTGGAGCCGCCGGAATCCTGGTTGTCGTTCATTGCTTTGGTCGAAGCGCGGCGTTCCGCCGCTTCAGCTTCCTCTTCTCGATAAGTTGCCCGGCGAACTGCTGACGATTCAGAACTGCGCACCGTGAAGTGGCGTGAACGCCGCGCTCCCGCCGCAAACTACTCCACGCGCGATTCGCCGCGACCAGAAACTACTTCACCGATTACCCAAGCGCGGTGCCCGTTGGCGTTGATGAATTTCAGCACGTCGTGCGCGCGCTCGTTTGCGACGATGCTGACCATGCCGATGCCCATGTTGAATACCTGATAAAGCTCGGCATCCGGGACTCCGCTCTTCCCTTCGATGATTTTGAAAATCGGCAGCATCTCCCAGGAACCCTTGCGAATTATCACGTCGCAATTCTTCGGCAGCACGCGCGGGATGTTGTCGATGAATCCGCCACCGGTAATGTGGGCGAACGCGCGAATGTGGTAGGGCGCGCTGTTCTCAGCGCGCCGCGGCGCTCGCGGAGAAAGCGCCCTCCCATTGAATTTCTTCAGCAGTTTCTGCACGAGCGGGCCATAACTCACGTGGACCTTCAACAGTTCGTCGCCAATCGTGTTCTTTAACTCGGGCACCCGCTCCTTCGGTTTCATCTTTAATTGATCGAAGAAAATCTTTCGCGCCAGCGAGTAACCATTCGTGTGGAGGCCACTCGATTCGATTCCGATGACAATATCGCTCCGCCGAATCGTTTTCTGTCCATTGAGCATTCGCGATTTCTCGACGACGCCCACGATCGTGCCGCTCACATCATATTCGCCCGCTTCGTAAAATCCGGGCATTTGCGCCGTCTCCCCGCCGATGAGCGCGCAGTTGTTTTCCGCGCAAGCCTTGGCGAATCCGCGCACGATGTCCGTGAACACTTTCGGCTCCAACTTTCCCGTCCCAAGATAATCGAGAAAGAACAGCGGCTCCGCGCCCAGCACCGCGATATCATTCACGCAATGGTTCACGAGGTCCTGCCCGATCGTGTCGTGCCGGTCCATCGCGAACGCGATCTTCAGTTTCGTGCCCACGCCATCGACACTCGAAACCAGCACTGGTTCGCGATAACGCTTCACGTCCAGCGCGAACAGCCCGCCGAACCCGCCAACCTTCCCCAGCACTTCCCGCCGATGCGTCGAGGCGAGCAGTTGCGGCAGCGTGGCTTTGACTTTGTTGCCCAGATCGATGTCCACGCCCGCGAGCGCGTAAGCTTTCTGTTTCATCAGAGGCGGTGAGTTAAGCGGCAACGCTAGAGACGCGCCAATCAGAATTTTGTCTTCACAGTTACACGAACCACATTGGAGGCACCGCGAAACTGGTGGGACATTCGGCAGGTGCCGGTAGGGCGGCGCTGTCCTCAGCGCGCCGGGGTGAGGCCTTGAATGCCGAAGCGATTACTCGCTCTTCAACGCACTTTCCTTTGCGCATTTCAAAAAACGTTCTGCCGCGGGGGAGAGTCCGGCTTTGACCCACGTTGCGCCGATGACGACAGGCTCCGGCACGGGTGAAAATGGAATCAGTTTCAAGCGCGGCCCGGCGGTGCAAATGAGGGACTGCGGCGCGACTGCCACGCCGGCTCCCGATTCCACTGCGGCGATGAGGCTGCTGACGCTGTCGTGTTCTTCCGCGATGCGTGGCTTGCTTTTGATGCGAGCGAACATGGCTGTCAGCAATTCGTAAGCGTCGGGATAATCCTTGCGGTTGTAGGTAATGAGCGGTTCTCGCGCGGCTTCCGCCAGCGTCACAGTGCGCCGCCGGGCCAGTGGATGTTTCGGCGCCAACGCGAGGCAAAGAGCGTCGCGCGCCAGTTCCTCGAATTGCAGCCCGCGCAACATGGCCGGTGGCAGACGAACGACAAAAGCAATCTGCAACTTGCCCTCGCGCAGTCCCGCGAGCATTTCCTCCGTCGAGAAGTCGTGCAACCTCACGCGCACGTTGGGCAACTCAGCCTGAAAGGCGCGCAACGTCGGCGGCAAAATCCGCGCCGTGAGTGACGGCGCGTAACCGACGTGCAGTTCGCCGCGCGCGCCGTTGGCGATGGATCGCGCCGCTCCCACCGCGTCTTCCGCGCGCGCCAGCACCGCGCGAGCTTCCGCCAGAAACGCGCGGCCCGCTTCGGTGAGCCGCACCGACTTCGCGCTTCGTTTCAAAAGCGCAAAGCCAAGCTCCTCCTCCAGGTCACGAATCTGCCGGCTCAGTGCCGGCTGCGAGACATGGAGCTTCAGCGCGGCGCGCGAAACGTTCTCCGCTTCGGCCACGCCGATGAAATAGCGAAGATGCCGTAGTTCCATGCGTCAGCGAGGATACGCGTCAGTTCCATCTGAGCAATCTTGAAGGGATTCTGACGGAAAGCGCTGTGTCCGACGGCGGTCTTGGCATGAAGACATCCTCAAAGCGGAAGCAATTGACACGGCGTATTTTCAAGCCTCGATAGTTTGTCGAGAAGGTCGCGAGTAAGAGTGTCCAAGGTTTTCTGCGGCAGTTCCCCTTCGATGGTCATCTGGACCGAACTCATTTCTTCCACGTAACGAACGACGACGCCTTCGACTTTGATTCGACGAACGTTGTATTCATCTTCTGCTCGGACCAATTCTTCGTAGGCAATCGGAGGTTTGTAGAGCCGTGAAAATAAATCCAAATCCGGCGGCTTCCCCAATTCCTCCTGCAAAGTGGGAATCTTGAACTTCTTCTTGAATTGAGCGAGTTCTCCATCGGGTTGCTCAATTCCGGCATTTGCTTCGCCCAGACAGCTTGCTGGTAATCAAACAGATGATTGTTCTCTCCGTCCTTGCGACGAACTTCCCAGCGTGGCCACCGACGTTCGGTCAGTCGTTCCCATCGCCAGTCACTTAGATGCAATCGCCAATCATCAATGTTTTCCACGAGCGATTTGTCCTTTTCACCACGGTCCAATTTGCCGCGTTGAAGAAGGATTGATCGACCGTCATCGGACAGTGTCGCCTTGTGACTGTGAATCCAGCCCGGCGGCGTGCCGGAGGTTTGCGCCGCAACGATGGCGAAAGTGTCCAGATTGAGGATTACTACCGGCGTTTTTTCCGGACGGCGTTCCTCTGGATAACCAAGATTCCCGATGAGGATGATGCGGTTGCTGACGAGCGTCGCCGAGTGAAAATCAGTCGGCGGAAACACGTCGCGCGGGTAACCGAAGACGTCGATGCGCCCGTTGAGATTCTGAACTACCACGTCGTTGTAAATGTAGAAGTCAGGATCGTAATGGTCTTCGTGCTCGCCCGCGATGAACACCACCCGACCATCGGGAAGTTGATTTGAACTCTGGCCAAAGCGGTCGAAACACCAACCCGGCCCGGCTTCGATCGCCGACGGTCCCTTGAGTCGTTCATTCGCCTGATAGGCATTGATTTTGGATTTCACCAACCACTCCCACACAGGATTGTTCATCCGCTCCGGGTTTGAATTACCGAACCGGGGCGACCGCCACTTCAAAAACAAATCCAGTGTCACTGCTGGATCAAGAGGCACCGCATTCTCCGTTTCCTCGCCAGAATCGGTCATAGTTTTATCCTTCGGTTTGCAGCCTTCGATTGAGAGCAGTGCCAGTATCATAACCGCACCGGCCCAGCAGGATTTCATGGCGCGATAATATTTTTGCCAATTTGACATTCCAATCATTTCAACCACCGAGATGCGAGCTGTCTCGGCGCTGTTGAGTATAGATTTCAGTTATGCTGAGGCAAGAAACACGGTCTTTCACGGAGGCACGCGTCTCGTGGCATCGTGTGGCCGTTATGAAAACGAGATTAGCAAAGGAACGGGGCCACGCGGAACACGGGTGGCTGGACAGCTATCACACTTTCAGCTTCGCGGATTATTATGATCCGCAATGGATGGGCTTCCGCAGCTTGCGCGTCATCAACGACGATCTCGTGATGCCGGGCGGCGGCTTCGGAACGCATCCGCATCGCGACATGGAAATCATCACTTACATCCTGAGCGGCGCGCTGGAGCACAAGGATTCGATGGGCAACGGCCGCGTGATTCGCACCGGCGACGTGCAGTACATGGCCGCCGGCACGGGAGTGCAACACAGCGAATTCAATCCTTCGAAGGATGAAGCGGTGCATCTGCTGCAAATCTGGATTCAGCCCGATGCCAGGGGCGTGAAGCCGCGTTACGCGGAGAAGTCGCTGGCGAAGGCGACCGCGGGGAAGTTGCATCTCGTGACGAGCAAGACGGGGCGCGACGGTTCCATCGCCATCAACCAGGACGCCGATCTGTGGCTGGCGAAACTCGACGCGGGCAATGGCGTCACGCACAAGCTGGCGCCCGGACGTCATGCGTGGGTTCACGTGGCGGAAGGCGAAGTGTCGCTCAATGGGAAAACACTGAGCGGTGGCGACGCGGCGGTGATTGACGAAGCAGGCGCGCTGGAATTGAGTGCGAGCAAGCCATCGCAGGTGCTGCTGTTTGACCTGAACTAACCCTCACCCGGCCTTCGGCCACCCTCTCCCATCCGATGGGAGAGGGACGGGGTGAGGGCCAAAAACGAAAGACAAAACTATGACAACCATCAATCGCACCCAACTTCTTGAACAACTGAACTGGCGCTACGCTACGAAGCAATTCGACCCGACATTCCGGCCAGTGGATGTCGCGCGTCAATCAATGCTGCAAGGCCAGATGGCTGAAGAACGTGTGAGTTGGATACGCTGGCATCGCGCGCGTGTAGCACCGTGAGTCGATGCGCCAAGTCCACGCTAACCGCTGAGTTAGGTCCGGCCATTGGATTGACGCGTTTCTCGAAATCAGGCAAGTTCCGTCCGAGAACTTTCAGAGCATATGAACTCCAAAGGTTTCTTCCGGGCGGGGTTTTTCAAAATCGCTTTCGTGTGCATTTGCGCCACACTGTTGACTTCGGCGTGGGCCCAGTCCCGTTATTCGCTCAACACCGTCGGTTATGTGGACGCGAATTTTCTCACCGGCTCCAATCTCATCGCCAATCCGCTGAATAACGGCGTCAATACCATGGCGAGTCTTTTCCGCAGCCTGCCGGACGGCAGTTTCTTTTTGCCGTGGAATCAGCAGAGTCAGAGCTTTGACGTTGCCAATTCCTATAATCAATCCGGTGGATGGACGGACCCCAACGCGGTTTTCGTCGCGCCGAACGGAGGATTCTTATGGCTGCCATCACCGGCACAGATCACTTTTGTGGGAGAGCCATGGATCTTTGGCGGTCCTCTTTCGAACACCTATTGCGTGAGTTATGGAAACCAGACGGTGTCAAGTGTCGTGCCGCGAGGCCAATGCGGTTTATGCAGCGATTACAGTTCCTGTTCGCCCGCGGTGCCCGAGGGCACCTCCATGTGGAAGTGGAACCGGTCTGCGCAGCGTTGGATTACGTACATTTTTGTTGTCGGCGACTGGTACGACCAATCCTTCAACATAGTGGACCCGCAACTCGAAGCCGACGAATCCGGTGTTTTTTATTTTTCAGGAGCATTCCAGGCGACGGCGCCTGGCCGTGGCACGCCAATAGAAAGGTCAGATGCGAGGTTGCAACAATTGACACGCAATGGCGCGAACTTGAGCTTTCAGTTTCCGACCACGAACAGCACGGCGTATGTGATCTTGTGCAGCACCAATCTCGCCTCGAACGTCTGGCGGGTTGCGCAGGGAGGCATAGCGAATCCCACTGGAGGCGTGGCGAGCATCACAATTTCGGCGGTCACCAACACGATGGCATTTTATCGGCTGGTTGGAGCAGCTACTTCGACCAACACCATTTTGTTGAATCCCTCACGGAGCGGCACTCGTTTTGAATGTCAGTTCTACGCGCCCATCGCCGCCACTTATGAATTCCAGCGAGTGCTCACGCTTACCAACCCTCCGCTGCAGTCCTGGCAGACTATCGCCACGGTCACCGCGGCGCCGAGTAACATCGTGACGGTAACAGACGCAACCGCAACGGGCGGGAAAGGCTATTATCGGTTGCGGTATTGAGCTTTCGGTGTGACTGCCGCTCTCCGGCTGCGGCTTTCCCCGGCAGCGCAATCGGTGTTTCGCCTGAATTACGTTCCTCCAAGGCCCGCGTTAAACTGGTGAAAGCCTTATGCAGCCAGGGAGGATTGTAGTTTGTTGTCTCGTCGCATCGTGCGCGTGGATGAGTTTCGGAGCGGCGCCGTACGGTTTGTCTTCGCGTGAACCGATAGGAGCGTTTCTCAATAATCAGATGCCGCCCACGCGGCCCGGCGTGGGCAGCGGTGATTATTTTGTGTATGAAGCGTTTCCGAATCTCACCTTCGACGACCCGACGTTTATCACCTTCGAGCCGGGAACGAACCGCCTCTATGTTTTGGGGCGGCAGGGGACGATCCATTGGTTCGTGAACAGCCCAACGACGACGACGAAAACGCTCTTCCTCGATCTGCGCACCCGCACACAAGGCTTCGAAGACTGCGGCATGTTGGGCTTTGCGTTTCATCCGGAATGGCGTCAGCCCGGCTCGACGAACCGCGGCTACTGTTATGTGTGGTATCAATACACGACCAATGTGGTCCGCCCGCCATCCGGCAGCGATCGGCCCAACGCTTACTATGGAACCTGGATGCGTCTGAGCCGTTTCACGGTGCCGGACGGGCAGACAATCGCGAACCCGGCCTCGGAACAAGTGCTCATCAATCAATACGATCGCCACATGTGGCACAACGGCGGGAACATGTTCTTCGGGCCGGACAGCTTTCTCTATATTCCGGTCGGCGACGAAGGTGGTTTCTTCGACGAGTTCAATCAAACGCAGAAGCTCAATGGCGGGCTTTTCTCCGGCGTGTTGCGCATCGACGTAAACAGTGATCCGACCCGGAGCCATCCCATTCGCCGACAGCCGCAATCGCCGCCAAACAGTCCCGCGAGCTTTACCGCGAACTATCAGATTCCAAACGACAATCCCTGGCTCGATCCCGGCGGCGGCATCCTTGAAGAGTTTTGGGCCATCGGACTGCGCAGCCCGCACCGGATGACTCGAGATCCCGTCACGGGCCGCATCTGGCTCGGCGACATCGGCCAGAGCACACGCGAGGAAATCAACATCATCGAGAAGGGCGCGAATTATCAATGGCCTTACCGCGAAGGCACTGCGGTGGGCCATATCGGAATGCCATCGCCACTCATTGGCACGGACAAGCCGCCGCTTTTCGATTACGGGCGCGCGAACCTCGATACGTGCGTCATCGCCGGATACGTCTATCGCGGCGCGCAAATGCCGGAGTTGAACGGCAAATTCATTTTCGGCGACAACACTTCCTGCCGCGTCTGGATGCTGACCGACAATGGCAGCAACAATCTGCCGAGCATCGAGTTTCTCTGCTACATGGGTGTCGGCACGGACTACACGGGGCTTTCATCTTTCGGCCTGGATGCGAGCGGCGAGATTTACACGCTGCAAATGGGGCCGCAGGGGAAAATCATGAAACTCGCGCGCAGCGGACAGCCGACCGTGCTCGCCCCGACGCTGCTTTCGCAAACCGGCGCGTTCCTGAATACAGCCAACCTGACGCCGAGTGCAGGGCTGATTCCCTATGATGTGAATTCACCGCTGTGGTCGGACGGCGCTGTGAAGACGCGCTGGATGTCCGTGCCGAACAATGGCGCGCCGTATTCGACGAACGAACAAATCAGGTTCGCGCCGACGGGGGAATGGAGCTTTCCGGCTGGCACCGTGTTCGTGAAACACTTCGAGCTGGCGACGAATGAGACGAACCCAAATCTCCGCAGACGGCTTGAGACCCGCCTGCTGGTTCGCGACACGAACGATGCGGTCTATGGACTCACTTACAAATGGCGCGCGGACAACAGCGACGCCGACCTGCTGACGAATTCATTGAGCGAGGACATCACCATCACCACGGCGAGTGGTACGCGCGTTCAGACGTGGTTTTATCCCAGCCCGCAGGATTGCCTCACGTGCCACACGCCGGCAGCGGGCCACGTGCTCGGCGTGAAGACGCGGCAGCTTAACGGTGACTTCACGTATCCGGGCAGCGGTGTGACGGACAATCAATTGCGCGCATTGAACCACGTCGGACTCTTCGCGCCCGCGCTCAATGAGACCAACATTACAAATTACGCAAAGCTCGTCGCGGTCACCGACACGACCGCGCCGCTCGAAATGCGCGTCCGTTCCTACCTCGACGCGAATTGCGCGCAATGTCATCGCCCCGGAGGAGTGCAGGCGAACTGGGACGGGCGGTTCGACACGCCGCTCGTGAGCCAGAACATCATCAACGGTCCGGTCTTCAACTCGATGGGCATTACCAATGCGAAGGAAGTTGTGACCAACAGTCTCTCGCGCTCGATCATGTTTTTGCGCATGAACACCAACGACGCGTTGAAGATGCCACCGCTCGCACGAAACACGATCGACAGCAATGCGGTCGCAGTCCTCGCAGAATGGATCAACAGCTTTGTGCCGCCAGTCCTGGGTCCGTTGCCGCCGCCGTGGCAGCATCAGGACATCGGCACGGTGGAGGTCGCGGGCGACGCGACTTACCTGACCAATGGCGCCATCTTCAACGTGTCCGGCGCGGGCGTGGACATCTGGGACACCGCTGATTCATTTCACTACGCCTGGCAGAACGTGAGCGGGAATTGCGAGATCGTCGCGCGGGTCCTGTCGATCACCGATACGTTTCCGTGGGCGAAAGCGGGTGTGATGATTCGTGAGAGTCTCGATCCTGGGTCGCGCAATGCCTTCATCGCGCTCACGCCGCAGAACGGAGTCGAATACCAGTGGCGCCGCACGAACGGCGGCATGAGTGATTACGATGCGGGGCCGGCAGTGAGCGCGCCATATTTCGTCCGGCTCACTCGCACGAACAATTCATTTCGGGCTTATCATGCGAGTGACGGCACGAATTGGACCGAGTTTCCCGCCCCCATTTCCATCAGCATGTCGAGCAACGCGACGGCCGGCCTGGCCGTCACGTCCGTCAACAGCACCGAGTTGAATACCTCCACCTTCGATTTCGTGCGTATCAGGAGCGCCGCGGCAGCGGACAGCGACGGCGACGGATTGCCGGACAGTTATGAGCTGGCGAATGGATTGAACAAAGACGATCCGAATGATGCCGCGCAGGATGCCGATGGCGACCGCATGATCAACCTGCACGAATACTTCGCGGGAACGAACCCGCAGAACTCGAACAGCGTGTTCCGAATCACGCGCTTCGACCGGCTCAGCAACGATCTCGTGCTGAGCTTTCTCGGTGGGACGGGAAAAATTTACGCCATTGAGCGGGGCACCAATCTGCCAGTTGTGAGTTGGCAGACCGTGACAAACGTCGGGATCGGAACAAACACCAGTGTGACAGTCACGAATCCCAGTGGCGCAGCGAGTTCAAACGGCTTCTATCGCGTCCGCCTGGTGCCGTGAGAAGCAGATTCTTTCACGGCAGTTCCGGCGCCTTCGGCGGACTTCGAACATGCGGTCTTTCCAATTCGTCTCCACTTGGATAAGAGTCGCCGCAACCAAAGGGAACTATGAAACATTTCATCGCCATCATCGCCGTCGCGCTCTCACTTACCGCTGCTCGCGGCAAAGACTGGGTCGAGTACGAAGGCAAGTCCGGCCCCGGCAAGGGCAAACACATCGTGTTCCTCGCGGGCGATGAGGAATATCGCTCGGAGGAAGCGTTGCCGCAGCTCGCAAAAATTCTTTCGCAGCGGCATGGGTTCAAATGCACGGTGCTCTTCTCCGTCGATACAAACGGGGTCATCAATCCCAACGTGGGAGCGAGCCTGACGAACCCGCACGCGCTCGATTCGGCGGACGCCATCGTCATGGCGCTGCGTTTCCGTCATTGGGACGAGCACGCCACTGGGCATTTCGCGGACGCGTTCAATCGTGGCGTGCCCATCATTGCGCTGCGCACGAGCACGCACGCATTCAGTGGATTTCCCAAAGGCAGCCCGTGGGAGAAATGGAACTGGAACAACAAAGGCGGCTTCGGGAAGCAAGTGCTCGGCGAAACGTGGGTCAGTCATTGGGGCGTTCACAAAAAAGAAGCCACGCGCGGCATCATCGAAGCATCGGCGAAGAACGATCCGATTCTCCGCGGCGTGGAAGACATTTTCGGCGACACGGATGTTTACGAAGCCGCGCCGCCGGCGGACGCGAAGATTCTGGTGCGCGGCCAGGTGCTCAAAGGGATGAAACCGACCGACGAACCGGCGGACTACAGGAAGCGCACCGCCGCCAAAGTCGAGCAAGGCGTGAACGATCCGATGATGCCGATTGCCTGGACGCGCGAGCACAAAAACGAGGCCGGAAAAGTGAACAAAGTTTTCTGCACGACGATGGGGTCAGCCACGGACTTGCAGAGCGAAGGCCTGCGGCGGCTGCTTGTGAACAGTGTCTATTGGGGACTCGGCATGGAAGCGCCGGCCAAGGCGAACGTGGATATTGTCGGCGAGTTCAAGCCGACCATGTACGGCTTCAACAGTTTCAAGAAGGACACAAGGCCGAGCGACTATGAGTTAAGGTGACCGATCTGCGGTGGCGTGGCGAAGAACTGCGCCGCGAGAGTTTGGCTGATTATTCCGCTTTTCTGCCGCTGTGATGAATCAGTGCCAGGCAATTGGAAATAAAAACAGGCGCCGCCATCCCGCTTTCCTTCCGCCCACGCCTCGCCGTTATGCCGCCGGATCACACGTTGCACGATGGCCAGCCCGATACCGGAACCGGGAAACTCGTGTCCGGTGTGCAGGCGCTGAAATGGTGTAAAGAGCTTTCCCGCGTAAGTCATGTCAAAGCCTGCTCCGTTGTCTCGAACGTAGATGGCCGGGGCACCGTTCAGGATTCGCGCCCCGAATTCGATGACGGCACGCTCGCGTTTGCTCGTAAACTTCCACGCATTTCCCAGCAGGTTCCCCAGCGCAATCTGTAACAGCGCCGCGTCTCCGTGAACAAAAACATCGGGCGCGATAGTGGCCTCAACGTGGCGCGCCGGATACGCCTGGCGAAGTTCCTGGATGATACCCATCGCGATCGCCGAGAGATTCACCCGTTCGTTCTTTATCTCGGCTCGGGAGAGCCGGGACAATGTCAGCAGGTCATCGATGAGGCGCTGCATTCGCTGCGCTGCGCCCCGGGTGCGATCGAGATATTCACGAGCGGTCCCTTCGAGCGATCCATTGCAATGTTCGAGCGCTGTTAACGCGAAACCGTCGATGGCCCGCAGCGGGGCGCGAAGATCGTGGGACACGGAGTAGCAAAAGGCTTCGAGTTCAGAATTGGCGGCGCGCAATTCCGCCGTGCGCTGCATCACGCGCTGTTCCAGTTCCGCATTAAGCTTGAGCACTTCTTGACGGCTGGCCTGGATCGCCTCCGCCGCCCGCCTTTGTTCTTCCATGAGATCACGCACCTGATATTGCCGGCGGCGCGTGCGCAAGGCGGACTGCACCGCCGTGGTCAAAGCCAGCGCGCTCAGCGGACGCTCCAGCAATGTTACATTCCCGGCGGGAGCGAACGATTGAATGAGCTGCAGGTCTTCCCGCGGATCACGCCCCCGGGTGAGGACGAGGGTTGGAACATCAGACCACGCGGGCTGGCCGTGCAACGCCTCGACCAACACCGGTAATTCGCGGGCGAACAGCGCCTCCTCCGCGAGGACGAGCACGCCGGCGCCGCGCGGCAATTCGTTGCCAAGCTCAATGAGGTCTTCACATATCTTCGTGCACAGACCATCGCGACGAAACGTATCGGCAGCGAGAACAGCGTCTTTGCCGGTCGGTGCAAGAATCAGAATGCGATCGTCTAAAACATCAACGGCTGAACTCACGTTGCTGCCTCAACATTGTGGAAGCATCCCCGATGAATTGCGGCACACCCGCGAGCACGCCTTGAAATTCCGTGAGCGGTTTGCCGATGCGGATGCCTTCCGGACCGAGTTGAAATTCACGAATCGTCCGTTCATGCCGGCCGCTTCGCTTTTTGAAAACCGATATGGCCTGCCTGACGCTGCCGGCCGCTTCGAAATAACGCAACAGGATGGCTGTGTCAGACAGGTAAGTCAGGTCCACAGGCACCGACATGTGTCCGATCATTCCGTGTTGCGCCACGACCAGGATGCTGATCACTCCCTTGTGGCCGAGATAGGCCAGCAATTCATGGAGCTGCAGGGTCAGAAACTTTTCCTGCGGCATTGCGTTCGTATAGCCATTCAGGCTGTCGATGACCACCAACCGGACTTTATCCTCCTCTACAGCACGCCGGATCTTCAGCGTCAATTCTCCCGGTGAAAGCTCGGCCGGATTCACCTGGTGCAATCGAATCAGCCCGGATTGCAGCGCTGCTGAAACCTTTTGGCCAAGCGTTTCCGCGCGGTGAACGAGTGTCCCGAGATTCTCGTCGAAAGCGAAGAACGCCGACCGTTCGCCGCGTTGCGCCATCGTTGTGGCGTAATGGATGGCCAGTGTTGATTTGCCGCAGCCGGCGGGGCCAATAATCAAATTACTCGTGCCACGATCAAAGCCGCCTCCCAGCAACGCATCGAATTCCGCAATTTCGCTGGGAATCGGCTCCGGTTTGAACTGCCGCGCGTGTTCCGCCGCAATCAATCGCGGGAATACCACGATGCCGCCTTCCGCGATGATGTAATCGTGATACCCGCCACTGAAGCGCACGCCACGCATCTTTTCCACGTTGATACGCCGCCGTTCCGCGCCATACTCCGGTTCCAGTTGCTCGAGCGCGACGACGCCATGCACGAGGCTTTGAATCTGTTCGTCCGCACGACTGCTGCTCGAATCATCCAGCAACATCACGGTGCATTTCCGTCCGATAAAGAATTGCTTCATCATCAGGATTTGCCGCCGATAACGCAGCGGACTTTGCGCGAGCAAACGCAACTCTGACAAGGAATCGAACACCACGCGCACCGGCTGCACGCGCGCGATTTCTTTCAGGAGCATGTCCGCTGTCTGACTCAATTCCACTTCGGAGGGATGAAACAGCGTGTTCTGTGATTCCATCTTGAGCAGGTCATCAACCGACGAAAGATCGAACAGATGAATGCCTTCGAGATTCCATCCGTGAGATGCCGCCACCGCCTGCAACTCTTCCGAGGTTTCCGAAAGCGTGATATAAAGGCATTTTTCGCCTTCCTTCTTCCCCTGCAAAAGGAATTGCAGCGCCAATGTGGTTTTGCCGACTCCCGGATGACCGTGGATCAGGTGCAGCCTGTTGCGTGGAAAACCCCCGCCCAGAATATCATCCAAACCCTCAATGCCCGAACGACAGCGCTCAGGTGAACCATTTTTCGCGCTCATTTGATCGAGGAGACGATAGAACACCATTCGAGGCGGTGGATTCAGTACGATTCCTGAAAGTGGCACCGGGAAAATACCTGAGTCGCAGCGATGTTCCCGCGCGCGGAAATTCCAATGAATTGTCACTCCGCGTTTCTGGACAATGAGAGTCGGCGAAGGCCACCGGCGCTAGCGTCGGCAACTTCAGACCCACGAGGTATGGCTTCAACAGCTTCAAGAAAGACATGAAGCCGAGCGATTACGAATTGAAGTGATCTTTGGAGGGACGAGCTATGCGAGTCCCACGCTTTCTCGCGGAAAGGAAGGTCACGGAACTCGCATAGCAATCGTGCTACATTCCCCGGAGGAGGTTTGTATGCCATTACTGGTCATCATTCTCGCGCTGATGATTCCGCGCGTTACCATTCTGCTGCTCTATTTTCTCACGAACTGGTTTCAGGGAGTTTTCTCCGGCCTGCTGCTGCCAATCCTCGGATTTCTTTTCCTGCCCACCACGCTGCTCTGGTATTCCGCCGTGCAGAACTGGTTTGGCGGGGAATGGGGAATCATTTCCATCGGCGGCATCGTCGTGGCGCTGATCGTCGATCTCTTTCCGGCCCGCAAACGCCGCGCGGTGGAAGCGGCGGCCTGAAGCGGCGGCGTTCAAGCGTTAGCTTGTCCGAACACGCTGAAGCGTGAACTCCAACGCTGCGCCTGGAAACCCATTGCCGACGCGCATTTCAATGCGACAGGATGGCTGATTGTGCTCGCCGCGACAATGTAGCCGCAGGCATCCTTCACCCGTCTTTAGGACAGGTATGAAAAACTGCGTGCCGCAAATGTGTGCGGTTGGATCCCAGATAGTCGTGCAACGCTCGTTGCAACCGGCCTGATATGATTCGGAAGAAACGTTCCAAACCCTGGAAATGGCTCGTCTTGCTCGTCCTGCTCGGCGGTGGAGCATTTGGCGGCTGGCGTTGGTATCAGCAGCAGAGCAAAGAAGCGCCGATTGATTACAAGACCGCCGCCGCGACGCGAGGTGATCTCACGCAGGCCGTGACCGCGAACGGCCAAATCAACGCCGTCAAGAACGTGGCGGTGGGCAGCCAGGTTTCCGGGATCATCACGGACATCAAGGTGGACTTCAACGCGCGCGTCACCAATGGGCAGGTGATCGCGCAAATCGATCCTTCGACTTACCAGCAAAACATCATGCAGTCCGAAGCGGAATTGACGAACGCAGTGGCCGGGTGGGAACTGGCGGCGTTGAACCTTCGCCGCGCGCGCGCACTCAGCACGAACAACTTGATCCCGATGGCTGAATACGATTCAGCCCTGGTGGCCCTTCATCAGGCCGAGGCCGTCGTGAAAATGCGCGAGGCTGTCCTCAAGAAATCCCAGGTGGACCTCGAACGCACGACGATCTACGCGCCCATCGATGGCGTGGTCATTTCGCGCGTGGTGGACGTGGGCCAGACCGTGGCGGCGAGTTTCAATGCGCCAGTGCTGTTCACGATTGCCAACGACCTGCGCCAGATGCGCATCGAAGCAATGGTGTCCGAGGCAGACGTCGGCGGCGTGGAAGAAGGCCAACAGGTGAGTTTCACCGTCGATGCCTTTCCAGCGAGGAAATTTCGCGGTGAAGTGACGCAAGTTCGATTTGCGCCAGTCACCAATCAAAACGTCGTCACTTACACGTGCGTGGTGGAAGTGAACAACGCGGATTTGAAACTCCGCCCCGGAATGACTGCGAACGCCTCCATCATTATTGCTGAGAGGCGCAATGTGCTGCGCATACCGAGCGCTGCCTTGCGCTTTCGTCCGCCGGAGGGCGCCGTGGTCAAAGGCGCGACGAACGCTCCGGCAGCCGCCAACAGAATGGCCGCCGCCAGTGGCGATTCACCCCAAGGACGTGGCGAAGGCGGCGACAGCGCGAGCCGCGAAGAACGCCGCAGACGATTCGAGAACATGACGCCGGAGCAACGCGAGCAAATGCGCGCACGGTTCGCAGGACAACGCGACGGAGCCGGAGCGCAGCGCAGCAGCGCGACGGAAGGGCCGACGACACGGACGATTTACGTAATCGACAAGGAGAGTTCCACCACGGCAAATGCAGGCGCGACAAGAATGGCTGGGTTGTTGCCCGAGATCAGTTCGGTTGGCAAAGAGAATCCGATATTGAAAGCCGTCACGATAAAAACCGGGATCAGCGACGGCACTAACACGGAAGTGCTGGAGGGCTTGAACGAAGGCGACATGGTTGTCACCGGCGTGAATCTGCCGGCTTCGGCGGCAGCAGCCACGATGCGGCCCCCCGGCGGAAATCCTTTTGGCGGCGGACCGTTCGGCGGCGGTGGACGAGGTCCTCGATGAGCCGTCGGTCATTTCAGCCATGACTGCTGTCGTCAAGCTGGAGAACTTCTCCAAGACCTACTACACGGGTGAAGTTGAAGTTCATGCCGTGAAGGGAGTGTCGCTCGAGATCCAGCCCGGTGAATTCGTGGCCATCATGGGCGCGAGCGGTTCCGGGAAATCCACGATGATGAACACGATTGGTTGTCTCGACCGCCCGACTGGCGGGCGCTATCTGCTCGACGGTGTGGACGTCGGCGAGTTGAACCGCGATGAACTTGCTGATTTGCGGAATGAAAAGATCGGGTTCGTGTTTCAGGGCTTCAATCTCCTCTCGCGCACTTCGGCATTGGAGAATGTGGAGTTGCCGCTGCTCTACTCTCGCTCCAGCGTGCGCGGGCGCGATCATGAGGAACTCGCTTTCAAGGCGCTCGAACTGGTGGGCCTCGCAGACCGCGCCGATCATCATCCAAGCCAGCTTTCCGGCGGACAACAGCAGCGCGTGGCCATTGCGCGCGCGCTGGTCAATCAGCCCGCACTGCTTCTCGCCGACGAGCCGACCGGCAATCTCGACACGCACACGAGCATCGACATCATGAGCATTTTCCAGGACCTCAATCGACGCGGCATGACCATCGCGATGGTGACGCACGAACTGGACATCGCGCGCTACACGTTGCGAACGGTCGTGATGCGTGATGGCCGCGTCGTGCTCGACGAACCGGTGCGCGAACGGCTCGATGCCGCTGAAGAATTACAGAAGCTCAAGCAGGAGCAGAAGGCCGTGGAACTGACCACATGATTCCGTTCGCCACTTTCAAAATCGCGGTCCGTGCGTTGCGACGCAACACGCTGCGAACGCTGCTCACGATGCTCGGCATCATCATTGGCGTCGGCGCGGTCATTGCCATGGTAGCCATCGGCAATGGGGCCAAGGCGCGCATCGAAGCTTCGATCGCCAGCCTCGGTCAGAATGTCATCATGGTCATGTCCGGCAATGTCGGTCGGGGCGGCTTTCGCATGGCATTCGGCAGCCCCGGATCATTGAAGGTCGAGGACTACGACGCCATCCGGAAGGAGGTTCAGGGTGTGGTGGGCATCAGCCCGGAACTGCGCGCGTCTGCGACGGTCATCGCCGGCAACCAAAATCATTTTCCTGCCATTCGCGGCGTGGGCGAGGACTACGTTTCCATTCGCACCTGGGATTTTTCCAGCGGCCAGAACTTTACCGATGCGGACGTTCGCAATGCCAATAAAGTGGCGCTGATTGGCCAGACGGCCTCAGACATTCTCTTCGGCGAAGGTTCTGATCCAGTCGGGCAGGTCGTGCGCATCAAAGGCGCGCCCTTCACCATTGTGGGTCTGCTCAAACGTAAAGGCATGAGCATGGCCGGCACGGATGAAGATGATGCCATCATGTTGCCTTACACCAGCGCGATGAAACGCCTCACGGGAGACAACAGCTTTCGGTCCTTCAATGTTCAGGCAGGCAGTCCGGGCATCGTGGCCGATGTGCAAAGCCAGATCACTGATCTTCTCCGGCAACGCCACAGAATCGGCCCCGGCCGCGAGGACGACTTCATCGTACGCACTCAGCAGGAAATCAGCGATGCGAGCACCGAGACGGCGAAGACGATGACATTGTTGCTGGGTTCAATTGCCGGTGTGTCGCTGCTCGTGGGTGGCATCGGCATCATGAACATCATGCTGGTGAG